>Ga0307508_10000367_pt1 | contig 54775 bp, 41 predicted proteins | sample 9_EM_MG_FD_203089 | JGI IMG/M metagenome (GOLD analysis project Ga0307508, IMG submission 203089) | Populus trichocarpa ectomycorrhiza microbial communities from riparian zone in the Pacific Northwest, United States - 9_EM | ecosystem: Host-associated > Plants > Roots > Unclassified | place... | reverse complement strand
ACCCACACACACCTAAAAACATCTCAACAACCCACCCAACAAAAAAACCCCCAACAACAACCACCCCCCCCCCCCCCCCCCCCCCCCCCCCCCCCCCCCCCCCGAGTCAACCACACCATCACGCCCACAATGTCCAACTCCCACCCTTAGCCCCAGCAAGACTGCTTGCCGTTGGTGCTCTAATCATCCCAATACCAGGGCACGCTGCACGACAAACCGCCCTACCACGCGTCAGAGATTACTGGGGGAAAAAAAAATATGTCGAGCATCTTCTGAAGAGCACGACTATTGATGTCCTACCTAGGCAGGCCACGCGAAACATTTTTGGCGCTGTGCGATTGGTGCCTGTGGATATGTAGGAGGACCCGGCCGCTTATGTAGTCTGTGGATAAACGGGAAAGGGTTACGGTTGCCAAAACTCGGTTCAGCCATCCGTAGATGGAATTTTTGAAACCCGAATAAAGAAAAAAAAAGAAAAAAAATAGACAAAAAAAAGAACTAAAGGAAAAATGAAATTAAAAAAGAAAAGAAGAAAAGGAAAAAAAAAAAAAAACTTCTATTTTTTTATGCTAGTATTGGAAATGGATGCGGTATCGATACGGTATATATCCAGCCCGCGTCGGACCCAGAGATCGGAAAGAATTTGAGTATCAATTTCGATACGTGATGGTCAGTTAGTACGTATGATTTGTAATACCGCATTCATTTGCAGGCAGTAGTAAGGCAAAAACGCGTATGTATTGCCAGCACGATACAGCACTAACTGTAAGTATGTACTTAGTTAGGTCACGGGCTGTGGTCTATATAGATATCTACGGGCTCACGCGGCGCACTAAGGTTTTCTCGCCTATCTGTCTGCGCTCGGAGTGAATGCATCTCTTCCAACCCCCGCTCAACCCCTCACGATGAAAGTCCACGCCGAAGTCCTTCACACGCCCACGGCCGACGTCCCCGGCACGTCCGTCCTCCTGCATTTCGACAGCGCACGCTACGTGATTGGGCAGTTCCCCGAGGGGGCGCAGCGCGCGTTCGGGGAGCGGCGCGTGCGGCTGAACAAGATCGGCGGCGTCTTCGTCTCCGGAACGAGCACGTGGGACAACTGCGCGGGTCTCGTCGGGATCCTGATGGCGATGGGGGAGGGTGGCAGCGAGGAGGGCGCCGCGGACAGGGCCAAGGGCGTCAGGGTCAGCGGCGGCCGGAACCTGCTGTACACGCTGGCCACCATGCGGAGGTTCGTGTTCCGCGCGGGCATGAAGCTGGAGGTTAGGGAGGCGCGTAGAGGGGGGCAGGACGAGGAGGAGGAGGAGGGGGAGGGGGAGGAGGGGGAGGTGTGGGCGGACGAGAACGTCACCGTGAGGACGTTGCATATCGTCCCCGAGGGAGCGTCCCCGGAGGAGGTGGAGGAGGCAGGGAAGAGGGAGTTCCTGAAGAAGGCGGTCGACGATATGTTCTGTTCCGGTTGGAGCATGAATACCATGGTCGACGACGACGACGGCGGCGGCGCGGAGGCCGGGAGGAACCCCCAGCTGTCCGCCAAACTCCCGCCGAGAGGGAAGACGCGTGCGCCGTGGCCCGCATCGACGATCGAGACGCTGCCGGAGACGACGCCGAACACCGTGGCGCTGAGTTATCTCGTGCGGCTGCACGAGCAGCGGGGGAAATTCCTGCCTGCGCTCGCGAGGAAGCTGGGAGTGAAGCCGGGTCCGGATTTCGGCGAGCTCGCCGGCGGCAAGAGCGTCACGACCGCGGATGGGCGGGTTGTCAATCCCGCGGATGTGATGGAGCCTCCGAGGGAAGGGACGGGGATCGCGGTATGCGATATCCCCGCACCGGAATACCTCGGCAGTTTTGTGGCCGACAAGGCGTGGCAGGATTCGCAGTGGATCGGGTGTTTCTTCTGGCTGGTCGACGGCGGTGTCGTCGAGGATCGGAGGTTCCTGGATTTCGCCGCGAGATTCCCGAGGGCGAGGCATGTCGTCTGCTCGCGGGATGTATGTCCCGACCGCATCTGCTTCAAGGGGGCGGCGAAGTCGGCGATGCTGTTGAATTCCCTCGATCCCGAGATATTCCCGGAGCCGAAACTCGACTCCACTCCGCGGCGGGCCGTCGACACCACCCGCTTCACCGTCGCCGCCCCCGGCATGCAATGGCAGCTCGAGCCGAAGTGGCAGCTCCGCGAGGAGGCCGCCGAACCGCCATTCGACCGACAGCAGATCGCCGAGTCCGAAAGCTACAGAGCACTCTCGGCAGTCGCCCGGCAGTACCGAGAGCTCCTTCCATCGATCGCGCCGCTGGAGATCCCCGGCAGCTCATTCGAAATCTTCCCACTGGGAACGGGCTCCTCCGCTCCGTCACGACACCGCAATGTCTCGTCCACCCTCGTCCACACCCCGCCCTACGGATACATGCTCCTCGACTGCGGCGAAGGGACCCTCGGCCAGCTGCGCCGTCTCTTCGGGGCCTCCCTTGCCACGGTCCTCAGGTCGATAAACCTCCTCTACATCTCCCATCTGCACGCAGACCACCACCTCGGAGCCACCGCGCTGCTCCGCACAAAACACCTCCTGGCGGGGCCGGACGACACCTTCGCCATCGTCGCACCCGAGATCTTCCGGACCTGGCTGCACGAACTCTCTCTCGCGGAACCGGGAATGGCAGCCGTCCTGAGCCGTGTGTCCTTCCACTCGTGCGAATCCCTCCTGACGCCGTCGCACCCAACGCTCCCGCACCTCAGCATCGCCACCACGCCGGCGATCCACTGCCTCTCCTCGTTCACGGCAACCTTCACCTTCGCTGTGCCGGCGCAGCCGCCGTTCATCCTCTCGTACTCGGGCGACACGCGGCCCAGCCCGGCGTTCGTGGCCCAGGGCCAGGGCTCGACCGTGCTCCTGCACGAAGCCACGTTCGCCGATGACATGGCATCGCAGGCGCGCGCAAAGAAGCACTCGACCGTCGCGGAGGCGCTGGGAGTCGCGCGGGAGATGGGCGTCAAGGTCGTGGTGCTGACGCACTTCAGCCAGCGGTATCCGAAGCTGCTCGGCGGCAGCGAGCGGGCCGGAGACGACGACGACGCGGTCGCGGTCACGGCGTTCGATTGCAGCAGGATCAAACTGGGCGATGTCGCCCGGTGGCGCGCATTGCGGAGGGGACTCGAGGAGCTCTACAGCCAGGAAGCGCAAGCAGAGGAGTGAGGACGAGCCGAGAGAATGGGTGTGCAGGACAGAGATTGATTGTTGCTGAATATTCCGCCACGACGCATGAACCCCACGGTCATACGTCGTTATCGTATGTGTGTTCTCGGGGCCGCACTGATCGCTGGGGAGCGTTGTACCATGCATGTATGGTACTCGAGCCATAGAGTGTCGACCGATGTAGGCAGGAAAGCGTTCTGAGCCCTTACACAGCTGATCTCCACGTAAAGCATGCGCATGCAGTGGGCCAGTGGTGGAGTAATGTGTGCACTGCACACGAACCAACTACACACGATGGTTCCATCCACCGCACCCCGTCCCGCATCGATCTTCTGTCTCCGTGCGGATAAACATATTCTGTCTGGTCCAGGGCAGTAGTTCGTGCTCTATCGTGCTCCACCCCAGGGTACTTAGGGTAACCAAGCAAAAAAAAAAAGATCTAAAAATCTGTGGGGGGGTTCTGTCACATGTGATTTTATTTTTGAGATTTTGTTTCTCGCTGCTGCTGCGTGGGACGTTTGTTCCTGCGTCGCGGTGTGGTGGTACCGCGTCGACATTCGCAGCGGGAGGGTGAGAAGGGAAATAATTCTATGTACTTACCCACTCAGTGGAATCATTTTCCTTCCTTCTTCTGGGGTTTGTTTGTCAGTCTCTGAGATGCATGTAGACCAATGGTGCCGATTGGAGGAGAGACGGACGGGGCAATAGAAAAGCACTTCAAACCCAAAAGCAAGCCTTTTGCATATTTCGAAGATGACAGGTATGTAAGGCAGAGGCAAGCAGGGATGGAATACGGACCAACCGGCTGCTCGCTCAGCGCTGCTCCCTCCACACGCATTCCACATATATATGTATTTCTCGCCTCCCTGGGGCGGAGCACTTGCGCCGACCGGTGGATATCTACATAATCTACTCCAGCTGTGCTGTCTGCCCGCCTCCACCTGCTCCGCTTGGCAGCACTGGCGGCGTGATTCCGCGAGCATACAGGTCTCCATACCGTTCGGCGTGTTCGCTGGCTGATTGTGCATGCGTGCGCGCGAAAAATAAATAAAATATATCTAGACATCGAGATGCCGATGGAATATGTACTTGGGTAAATAATAAAAGAATTCAATGCGTCACTTCCTGCACTGTGCCGTCGGCTTGGCGCGAGTCCTTGAAGTTTGCCAACGGCTTGCGCAGCCCCTAGCCAGTGGAGGCCTCTTTTCCCGTCCCTTCTCTCTCTCTCTCTCTTCCTCTTTCTCTCCACCTCCCACTCCACCTTTCCTCCATCGTCTGCTCAATCTCACGAGAAGATCAACGTTCTCGTCACGACAAGGCCAACTTCGAGTCTGCTGTTCTTTCCACCGAGACCGTCCTCCCTCGTCCTTTCTCCCCCACTACGCTCCACTACCTCCACTACCTCCCATCACCTCCGCTGCATCTTCTGTAAGTCCCCTCTCCTCATCTCATCCCCACCACCTTCGCCCCGTCCCCCGGAAGGAGCGCGTCTTCTTCTGCTCCTCCAACTTTCCCTATCGCTGTCCTGCCCTTCGATCGTCGGCTCCGAACGTACCTACCTACCTACGTCGTGCGGCTTCGTCCCTGACGAAGCTAACAAAGCCCCCCCCCCCCAATTCCCATTCCATTCTCGCTCAACTATAAAAGAGAAACAGCTCTCCCAACCTGTTTAACGTCGCTCTTCTGACCCTCCAGACTCACAGCCCCCTCGACTTCCCTAACCGTATAGCTAGCTCCAGCAAGCCGTACTCCCTAGCAAATAGAAAGAAGAAAAAAAAAGAAGAGAAACCCCCGTGGAAAGTTTCCAACTTTCTCTCTCAGGCAGAACTCCACTACCAGGACACCTCAAACTTTACAAAGTACGACCTCCCTCTTCCTTCCTTTTTTTTCCCTCTTCCTCCCTTCCTCCCTCCTTTCCCTAACTTCGCACTTCACATTCGAAACAAACACATAAACAAACCCCACCAATAAAGCTTCCTGCCTTGCTTCCTATTCTTTGTTCTCGTACTACCCTATCCAAACAACCACTGCCGCTTTGTTCCCTGGCAGCTGCACCATTCCACTGCAAGTGACAACGAAATACCACGCTACAACAGCATTGCTAACCCCTCTGACCACCAAAGGCATCAAGCTCATCATGTCCGCAAACGCCGCCGAAACCGTTGTTGCCGCTGTTGGCCAAGTTGCCTCCTCCACCGTCGAGACCATCACCGAAGCTGTCAAGAACACTTCCATCGCCTCCAAGCCCGCCGATGTTAGGCCCGACATTTCTGAGGCTGATGCCGCCCACGCCGCGTCCGCCGCTGAAGGCAGGAGACTGTATATTGGAAACCTGGCCTACTCCACCACCGACGACCAACTGAAGGATTTCTTCAGGGACTTTTCCATGTAAGTCGATATCATCTGCGTGCTCTACTGTCGCGGTTGCTATCGCCGGTGTATCTAACATGCTCCCGTGTGTTGCAGCGAGTCCACTTCTATCCCCATCAACCCCCGCAGCGGACGTGCCGTTGGCTACGCATTCGTCGACCTAATGACAAAGGAGGAAGCCGACCGTGCTATCGAGCAGCTGGACGGTAACGAGGTTCAGGAGAGGAAAGTTAGCGTTCAGCTTGCCCGCAAGCCTGGAGCTACTAGCGCTGGACCCAAAAAGCAGGCCAAACCACAGCAAGGGCCGAGCGAGCCCCGTGAGGAGGGAGCTGCTGCTGCTAGCGATGACAATGGCGAGCAGGGGAAGAGGGGACGTGGCGGTATTAGGGGACGTGGTCGGGGACGAGTTGGACGTGCCAAGGTATGGGATTGCATTCCCGACACTGTGGTTGTCGGAAACGTGTCATGATTGGTGATGCTGACTCATGATTCCAGCGTGGTGGTACCCGCGGAGAGGCCGGCTCCGGTGATGACGAGAAAGCTGCCCTCGGTGGTTCTGATCAACTCGTTCCACTGGTCGAGTCCACCAACGTCAAAGCTGTGAATGCTTCTAGCGAGGAGGCCCACCAGGATGGTGTTGCTGCTTCTGCCTTCAAGGGCAAGAAGAAGAGGGGCCCCCCCGAGAACGGAATCCCCAGCTCGACTAAGATTATGGTTGCCAACCTGCCCTACGAGTTGAGCGAGGACAAGGTGAGATTTACGATTTCTATTGGATGTTCGGGTCCGAGCACTGCTGACATTCGTACAGCTTAAGGAACTTTTCAAGGACTATCAGCCTGAGTCTGCCAAGATTGCGCTTCGCCCCATCCCTCGCTACATGGTTCGTAAGCTGCAGCAGCGCGGCGAGCCTCGTAAGGGTCGTGGCTTTGGCTTCGTCACGCTCGCTTCGGAGGATATGCAGAAGAAGGCGGTTGAGGAGATGAACGGCAAGGTTATCGAGGGCCGTGAAATCGCGGTCAAGGTCGCAATCGACGTGAGTACCCTCCCGGTCTCGACGCTGTCTCGGAAGCTGGACTGACATCGCGATAGTCGCAGGTGAGCGATTCGGAGGATAAGGAAAACACTACCGAAGAGAAGCTTGAAGACAAGGGCGAGAAGGCCGTTAAGCCTGCTCCTGTCGCTGTGGCTACTCCCGAAACCGTCGCGGTTTAAGAGCGTCAGGGCACCGGTTGTTCGACGAGACTTGGATGACTTGGATAGACTCTTCAGTGTCATCCATACGATACGATTGTAACGATGAAAATAGATGGGACTCTGGTAATTGCGTTTTCTTTTTTCTTTTTTCTTCCTGTTTTTCCTTCCTTTCTTTGTCTTCTGGGGAATTCGAACCCGGCAGTTCTTTACGATGAGTTGATCTTGTGAGGGGAAGAAAAACACAACCAGCGAACGATCAAGCCATGTCATGTGCTTTGTTCTTTTTCTGCTTCTGTTTGTCTTCGGTGTTTGTAATGCCATCATCATCGTGGGATATGTGCCCGTTCTTGTGCTTTCTCAGAGGCCTCGGTTTTTCTTCTCCATTCTTGTAACATGTGCAGAGGTTGCTTAGGGGGGTACAGCTATGAGATTTAATTGTCTGCAAGCATGGAGGAGAGGTGTTCATAGGGGTTTCTGGAGGTGGGGGGGGGGGGCTAGTGTTGTGCATAGCATGGGGATGGGTGAAACCACGAATCGACGGATCGAATCAACAATGGACGATGATGAAACAGATGAACGGCTCTTGCACAATGTCACTACAACTTGCTCTCCTTCTCCTTCGCACCCTTGACTCCCTCCACCACGGCTCCATCCAGTACCATCTCCGGATACTGCCCCGCGGTCCCCTGCCTGTGCCAGCTCCCCCCATCCACCACCAACACGGCGCCATTGACGAAGCTGCCAGCCTCGCTGAAGAGAAACACAGTCGCATCGGCGATCTCGTACGGTTCCCCGAACCGTTGTAGCGGCACGCTCCTCCTCGCCGCCTCCACCGTCGACACGGGCACCAGTCTCGCGACGCCCTCGGTGCCGGCGATCGGGCCGGGGGCGATGACGTTGCTGGTGACGCCCTTCGGGCCCAGCTCGACGGCCAGCACGGCGCTCAAGGCGTCGACGCCGGCCTTCGCGGCGGAGACGTGCGCCTGCAGCGGCGAGCCCGTGTAGTGCAGCGTGGCACTGACGAAGACGATCCTGCCGCCGTTCGCGACGAGCTGGGGCAGGCAGGCGCGGACGGTGTTGTAGCTGCCGAGGAGGTCGATGTCGACGACGGCCTTGAACGCGTTCGTGCTGAGCGCGCCGCTGCCGACAGACGCGAGGAAGTTCCCCGCCGCGCCGCAGATCACGAAGTCGATGCGCCCGAGCGTCGCCACGCACTCGTCCGCCGCCCGCGCCAGCGCCGCCGCGTCGCGCACGTCCGCCTGCACCGTCAGCACCCGCGCCGCCGTCCGCAGCGCCCCCAGCCGCGCCGCCGCCGCCGCCAGCGCCGCGCCGCTCCGCCCCAGGATGCACGCGTCCGCCCCCAGGCTGATCAGCGCCCCCACTTGCACCGAGCAGATGCTCCCCGACCCCCCCGTGCAGAACACGACGCGGCCCGAGAACTGGTTCGCCGCCCAGGACGCGCTGTGGTACTTGTTTGCGGTTGTCATTGCCGTGGTAGTCGTGGTGTTGGTGTTGGTGTTGGTGGTGGTGGTGGTGGTGGTGGTGTGAGAGGGGGGACGGTGGGCGCGTCGTGGTCTTGAGTATGTGGTTTCGGAGGTGACTTCGGAACAAGGGCAGGACCGAGGTTAAGGCCGGGGGGGGGGCCAAGGTAGCACGGGATTGCTGACTGTGCTAATCTACGATTGAGGTGGAGACGCGAGGTGGAGCCCGTCGAAGGTGAATGGCAGAGAGCAGACGGAGCAGAACGAAACCCGGCAGGCGGGGAGCTGGGATTTGCATCACTCAGCACTCCGGCGTCCGTCGTTTCCGGAGCGGGGAAACACGGGGGGTGTCTGCGTACTGCAGCCACCAAGGCGGGGGCGGGAGGCGTCACACCTCGCCACCCTCCCTACACAGCACAACGACGACAACCAACGGCAACAACAACGCTCCCCTCCCCAAACCAACACGATAGCTACATAATCCGCGGAAAGCCAAGCAAGAAAGCAAGCATGAACCGCGTCCGCACAGCGCTGAAGATAACCGGCACGTTCGCGCTGGGCGTGCTGACGGGCATGCACCTGAACTTCTCGCTGCAGACGCTGCGCACGTTGCTCGCGCTCAACTCGGCTGGTGGGCTCCGCTCCCGCTCCCTGCTGCTCCGCGAACCACTCACTGACCCCCCGGCGCCAGCGCAAGCACGGCGCGCGTTCGCGCTGTCGGTCGGACTGCTGCGGTCGACGGCGCGGCCAGCGGAGCTGGTGGCCGCGGCGTCGCTGGTGGCCGCATGGCTGCTCTCGCCGCGCGGCGGGCGCCACCCCTACCTGCTCCTGGCGACGCTGCCGCTCGCCGCGGCCGTCGGCGTCGAGAGGCTGGAGCTCGCCGGCGTCGAGTACGGCGTGCGGGCGCAGGCGGAGGGCGAGGGCGAGGCGGAGGTCAACGGCGAGGCCATCGAGGTCGGCATGGAGGCGTGGCGCAGGTGGGGCGCCGTCAGGGGCGGCTTGCTGGGCGTCGGGTTCGCCGTCAGTCTGGTCGGCATCTACGGCGATTTCATGTAACGGAGAGAGAGAGAGAGAGCGGCGTGCGCGGCGATGGATTCTGCTTTGCTTGCTCCGTTGCTTGCTCCGTTGCTTCTGCGGGTGATCGCAACCGGCGGACTTGGTATGGTCTGGCTTGCAATTGCGGGCGTCCCTTCGAGCCCGCTGGGCGCGTGGCGGGGCCGGCTTCTACTCTGCGGGCTGCGCCTTACGTAGACATACACGGATTTCTCTGTCCATTGCCGGAGCCCTTAGTGCCCAAGCGGAGCGCATCCGTGCCGAATATCTAGGCAATCGCTCGCTCACTCGCTCGCACAAGGGGTCACTCGTCCGGAACAAAAAGACGATCTATTTTGAAACGCCCCGCCCACTGACCGTAGCCCCCATTAACCATAGCCCCCCCCCCTCAATCCGCGCTCACGGTTTCTGCATCTTCTTCCGCGCCGCCTTGTCGACCAGTTTCCTCTTGCGCTTGCCGTTCTCGTTCCGGCCCTCGTCGATGTCCATCTTCGCGATCCGCTTCTTCTCCGAGACGAGCTGCAGGGTTTCCCGGACGACCCTGCCCTCGAGGCTGACGCCCGGCTCGTCCTCGTACCTGGCCAGCTTCCGTCCGGTGCGCGCCTCGATGGCCTCGACGAGGGTGACGTCGCGCTCGGTGACGAAGGTGACGGCCTCGCCGGCCTTGCCGGCACGGGCGGTGCGGCCGACGCGGTGGATGTAGTCGTCGGGGTCGCGCGGGACGTCGAAGTTGACGACGAGCTCGACGGCGGGGATGTCGAGTCCGCGCGAGGCGACGTCGGTGGCGACGAGGATGCGCGCCGCCTGCGCGCGGAACCGGCCCAGGTTGTCGGTGCGCTCCGACTGCGGCAGCTGGCCGTGCAGCGCCGTCACACGGTGCTCGAGCAGCCGCAGTATGTGCGTCAGCATCACCGCCGTCGCCGCCCGGTTCGTGAACACCACCGTCGGCCGGGCCGAGTTGCGCGGCGTCGCCAGCAGCGTGTGCAGATACGCCTCGCGCGTGTAGCCGGCGAGCAGCAGGTAGCGCTGCGACAGCGTCGGCGGGAGCGCGATCCTGCGAGCACGGCCCGGGTCAGCGCGGACTAGGGGAGAACGCGGGGGGCGGGGGGGCGCGAAACGCACTTGCCGGCGTCCGCCTCGCAGACAAAGACCTCCCTCCGGCCGTCGGCGCGCTGCTCCATCTCCTTGAGCTGGCGCACCTCCGGCGTCATCGTGGCGGTGAACAGCGCGGTCTGGCGGCCGTCTGTGGCAGCCCTGGGGAGGACGGCGAGACACTCGGCGAGGTCCTCGGCGAACGTGTCGCTGAGCATCCTGTCGGCCTCGTCGAGGACGAGCACCCTGGCCCGGCGCAGGCCGCCGATGGTGTCTTCGCCGCTGGAGCGGATGTGGTCGGCCATGCGGCCGGGAGTGGCGACGACGACGTGCGGACGCGTGGCGAGCTGCAGCGCCTGCGCGCGCATGTCGACGCCGCCGATAAGCAGGCACAGCTTGAGGCCCTGCGGCGAGCCGAGCGCGCGGAACTGCTCCGCGATCTGCAGCGCCAGCTCGCGCGTCGGCGTTAGCACCACCGCGAAGACCCCGGCCGGATCGCGCGCCCACGTCTGCAGGATCGGAACCGCGAACGCCACCGTCTTGCCCGAGCCCGTCCGCGACCCGCCGATGCAGTCCTGTCCCGCGAGCAGCGGCCCGATGCACGCCGCCTGGATGGCCGTCGGCTTGCGGATCGCCATCGCCGACAGCGACTCCACGAGCCATCTGTCGACGCCGAGCGCGGCGAACGACGGCGTTGTGTTGGTGGGGGAGGCGCGCCGTTCCATGGTGGAGGGTGTCGGGTGGGATGGGGTGGGATGGGATGGAATTGGGTTGAGAACTTTGCTCGGTAGCGCTGCACATAGTTGCTTATCCTCACCGATAGTCACTCGTTTCGCTACGTGCGCGCAACACTAGATACAGCATCAATTTTGGCAGTGTGTACATCGCCACGGTCTGTCTATATAGCTCGGTCACAATCAACGATGAAAAAATAAAAAAAAAGCCATTAAAAAAAACAGTAGAACTTGTCCCCGTAATCTACAGCCCTCCCCCTCTAAAACCTGCCCCATTCCTCGTTCTCCCAGTCGTCGTCCTTCTTCTTCTGCGTGGCGTGGCCCGAGCTCTTCATCGCGCTCGTCCCCAGCGCGGCCGGTTTCTGCTGCACCAGCGGCGCCGTCGGCTCGCCGAAACTCTCCCAAAAGTCCTTCCTCTCCGGCTCGACCCTCGGCCTGCCAGTGGCCGCGGCGCCCGGACCCTCGACGAACTTGCTGAAGTTCTCGTAGCCGAGTCGGCCGACGCCCTGCACGCCCTGCTGGACGCCCTGGCCCATGAGCGCCGCGGTTTTGGCGAGGTCGGCTTCGGCGAGCTTCTGCGCGGTCGGCTTGAGGACCTGCTCGTTGGCGAGCATGGCGGCCTTCGTCGCCTGCGTCGCGAAGAACCCCCAGCCCTTCGTCAGCGCGGCGACGGGGTCGCGCGTCAGGTCGCCCAGCACGTCGGACGGCCCGGCCGCGGGGGGAGAGGAGGAGGAGGAGGAGGAGGAGACGGCGGGAGCTGGCGTCGAGCCGAAGCCGGCGTACTTCCCGCCTTGCGACGGCGGCAGGTCGGCGGGACGCGTCTCGTTCGCCGAGTGCAGGCGGGCGAAGTACGCCTCGTTGCGCGCCTTCTGCGAGGCCGCGTCGGAGGAGAGCGGGGTGTTGGAGTGCGCGGCGGCGGCGGCTGCGGAGGGGGTGGATGTGCGCGCCGGCTTCGCAGCGTTGGCGGTGCCCGGGGGCGGCGGCACGTACTCGCGTCCTTCGACTTCGGCCGTCAACTGCACGATCTCTCCGTTAGTCCCCTCTCTCTCTCCCCTCCGGCGACCGCCCCCGCCGAACGGAATACCATATCCTTGTAGTTCGCGGCCGCGTCGTCCTCGTACCGCTCCTTGATCCCGCCCTCGCCGCCGCCCGTCTCGAGCATGCGCTTGCTGCGGCAGTACTCCTTCCACCGGTTGTTCCCGCCCTTCTCCATCCGCGCCATCTCCTCGCCCTTGAACGCGTCCATCGTGACCGAGCGCACGAACGAGATGTGCACGCCCAGCCCGCGGTGCACGCCCGCGCACGTGAGGCAGATGAAAACGCCGAACTTGGGGCTCGCCCACTGCGGCGCCGGCGCCGAGCAGTCGCAGCAGGTGTTGTTGCCGGGCAGCTTCTGGAGCGCGAGGAGCTGCAGCACTGAGTCAGAGGCGGGGAGCGGGGAGCGGGGAGCGGGGAGCATGGTGGATGAGGAGGAACCTTGCGCCGAGTGTCAGGATCTATCTCCCAGGATTTAGACATTGTCGTGCTGGAGTGCTGTTGATGTGGCGATGGAGGCTCCTGGTGGTGGTGGTGGGAGTGGTGGGATTGGGTTGGCGATGAATTGTACCTACATAGAGTTGGCTGACTGGCTGGCGGACAGGGTGTTGCTGAACAGGGCGCCGCGCATGTGAGCACAATAGCTGCATGGATATAATTGAACTCAGTTCTGCCGGTCTCGATTCTTGAACCTACGTACATATATTATACCTCCCAACCACGCCTCGACAGCGATAACACGGAAGCAGGAACGACGAACAAAAAAAAGAAAAAAGAAAAAGAGAAACTTCCGTTACGGGGAATTGAACCCCGGTCTGGCCGGTTTGATGCTCTGCTTGAGAGCGGCCGATGCTAGCCACTACACCATAACGGATGATGGATGCTAAGCGGTGGGGTGTTGGACTCTGGTGGTTATGGTATGTACAAAGTACCGACCTCGCAGTACCGGAAGTGGGGGGGCTATATACGGTCTATCCCTCGGCCGACCCGAAGCCCGAGTGACGCGCCGTGTGCGGACCCTTCGCATCGCGCCGGAAGCGGGGGGCCAGAGCCGAGCCGCGAGGGCACTTCCTTCTTCCGACAGCCGACCACCGACGGAGTATCTATGTACCTACTCTGGAAAGTTGCTGTGTGCTTTACTAGATGGTATACGTATGTGCGCACCGACATCACCGCCTTCCCTCGGCTGTAGCTAACCACTAGCTACACCGCTTACCAGGAAAGAAGCAGCACATTTGTGGAAGGCACAGGCGGCCGACGCAACTGCCCAGCTCCAGCAGCTCGATCGCACTGGGTCGTCCCGGTGCACTGCCCACGTGCCCCATGATCCAGATAGAGTAGAGTACGTATGCAGACAACACGGGCAGTCGAGGAAGTAGGAAGCTGCGAGCAAACAGTCTCCGTCGAAGTCTCCGGCCACTTCACACCACGGCAGCCGGAGGACTTCCTTCGGCGCGCAGCACATGTCCACGCGCCCAGTAGCTGCGATGCAACGGCGGCGATGCACCGCGCATCAGACGCCCGCTGGGCCTCGCGGATCGGCGCCAACAAAGTGACAGCCGCGTGCGCCGCACTGCCGCAGGCCGCGTGAGACAGCTGTCCATACAGATGTGTAGATAGGTATATATAGGTCGTTTGAGGGGCAAACGCCGATCTCGGATGCCTCGCCGAGTGGCGACGACGGCCTGGTGGCGAAGAGTCGGTTGACGGGGAAGCTGGAAGCTTATACGCCTAGTGTTGCCGGCCGGAGTCTCGTCGGCCGTGTTGGGGTATCTACGTGCCCAAGAGTAGACAAGATGGACCAGCTGAGGGATCGAGAGAACGTCTGTGTTCCAATTTGTGTCCGGCCGGACTGCGCTGGCCTCGTGGGCAGGCACGGTGGGAGCACCAACGGGCAACTGCACACACGGACCAAGATACTGTGGGCCGGGCGGGTGGTGGCATGCTGTCGATGGCCGGGACAGACGAACGGCGGGGACAGGCTCGAAATGACATGTCATGTCGGAGCTGCGCTATGTGTGAATGTGTGGGGGCGTCCGGGGGGCGTTGTGGCCCCCCCCCCCCCCCCCCCATTATCACGGGGGAAAGCAAGCGGACTGGATCTCGGCCACGCTGCCTTTCCATCCGTCCATCTTTATTTTTGCCCATCCGCTTGGAGTAGTTACGTATACATGCGGCTGCATTGGTAGAGGTCGGTTGGACGGACGGCGAGGCCGCGTTGGCCTTCTGCATCCGGTCCGCCTGGACTCGCATGTGGACGTCTGCACTGGGCCGGATGGCCGCTATGCTATGCTATGCCATGCTATCTCCGCAGGCCTTTGACGCGACTAGACATCAAGCACACCGCTATGCACGCAACTGGTATATGTAAATATCCAGTCTCGTCAAAGGCCTGCGGAGTGCAATTGGGCCCGCCCGCCCCGTGACCAGCGTGATAGGTGGGCAGCGGCGGGCAGTCAACCCACGCCGCCACGTAGGTTCATACATACAAATGTATCTAAGCGGACGAACGGGCACTTGGCGTGGATAAGTCTGTACATATGTGTGTAAGCAGGCAGGTAGCGTGAGGAGAGGGGAGGGAGGGGCCGGGAGCTGGTCTGGCAGCGGGTCTGGAGTACAGGACCGGACGAGAGTGCACTGGACTGTTGGTGGGCGGAGAGAAGCGAGAGAAGCGAGACGAGACGAGACGAGACTTGTCGCGAGGCCACGGCCGAGTGATCGTGATCGGAGTGCAGCGGCAGAGCAGAGCAGAATACCTAATTGGTCCGTGGGCGCGCGGGTATGTAAGCAGCGACTTTATCTTTCTTCTATTCTTCCCGTATTTTTCTATTATTGTTATTTCTATGTATCTACATAGTATGAGACTCCGTTATAGCAAAATCGTGGCAACCGGAACAGCAGCAACAACGGCAGCAACAAGGCGGGCGGAGGGCGGAGGCCGGCGGGCGGAGGCCGGGGGGCGGTGTTTCTGTCGTTTGTATGTATTGCCAGGCACAGCCGGCAGGTCCTGTGCTTGTGCTTCTGCACGAAACAAGGCTCTCCTCCCCCTCGTCCTCCTCCTCCCACCACCACCGCCACCACCACCATCTCTCCTCCTCCTGCGACAACGCAATCACGCATCGACCGGCATTGATCGAGTTTCTCGTTAGTTCCCCCCCTCCCCTCCCTCGTCTCCCCCGCAGCTCATCTTGTCGTCGCATTGGTCTGTGGATAGCCGCAAAACAGGCCGGGATTCGCCTTTAATCTGTTCATCATCATCATATCATCATCACCATCATCATCGCAAGCATCGCCAGCAGATAGAGGACACAACAGCATCATCTACCCCGCAACTGTGACCGTCTAAACAAGAAATGATGTAACTGTGTTTCTTTCTCCGATGGGTTGAGTTTTCCGTGAGCTGAGCTGGAGAGTCTAGAAGGTCCTATGTACGGACCATACGTTTCTCCACCCAGCGCTGCGGTATCGAGTGGGCAGCGGCCCAGATAACCGCCGCGAACGATTGGACTATCGGGTCTGGGTGGAAAAACCAAAAAAAAAACGATAATGCAACACAGCCACGGCCAGCGAATCGAATGCACCTGGCCAAGGTGCGAAGGAGAAGACTGCACCGACCACTGTTTCGATGATGCCGTTCCAGCTCTCTTTCGCCCTCTCGTCTCTCGCTGCTGCCAACCATCGATCGGATGGCCGTTCTGCGCCACTCCTAGCGACCGCATCATCTGAGCGACGTCCAAGCATTGACCTCGGGCGGAGGTATACGGGTGTGTAGTGCTGCAGCCGCATCAAAGTGAAGGCAGGTGCTCTTGCCGGCGGAGGAATCTCAAAGCGGGAGCTGTGCGGAGAATCCGCACCCGAAGCTTGGAAAGAAAGAAGGGCGAAAGGAACAAAAAGCGGCTTGCATCTGCCTCGCATGACCATGTTGTGGCGCACAATATGGTACATACTTACGCAGCAGAGCGCATACTGCGACTCTGCTGCTTCCCGACGGCACGTTCCACTCTGGGAACATCAAATCGATTTTTTGCAGTCTCTACGCATTGACTAGAGTAGATACTGTGATCTGATTGATCGACATGGGGTCGCCACAGCATGGGTGGGGGGGGCGACAGGCGGCTCATGTGCCGAACATCCAGGCCAGCCACTGGCCTTTCTTTCTTCTCTTCTTTTCGTCGTATGTCTGACCCGCAGAGCCCCATCCACTTCCTCCGGCGTGATGGGCGGGGGCAGTACATACGCAGATATCTCGACTCCGGACCGCTCGACGACCACCAGTTGGATCGGTTCACTTCGCTTCTGTTCCCGCGTGGCTGCTATAGCTGCTGTGGCGGCGTGTGATCGCTATCCATCGAGCGCATGGTTGGCTGAATGCCCTTTCACCTATCCGAACGGAGGAAAACATCAAGGGGCGAACATTGATTTGTTGGCAGGCACGGAAGTACCCCGTCTCTACTTCCTTCTAGCGCTGCAATCTGCATGCTAACCACCCTACCCGCATATACCGACAGTTCTTCCCGCCCTGCCCTGGTTTCTGGCATCCCCCAACTCGATCCTGCACACGTCCAACAGGCAGGGCAAGCAGAGAACTCTCGTGGAGAGCTGGCATTGGCCAGACTCAGCGCCCTCCGCCCAGGCAGATCTCAATCGTTACAGGTGCTCTGCTTCGGCCAAGGTTCCAGGGATGGCTGGTGATGGATGGCCCTTCCCTTCTCTGCACGGCTAGTAGCCGTGATCGTCCGCTTTTTGGGGGGGGGGGGTTTGATTTTTTTTTTGATTATTTTTTTTGCTATTTCCTTTTGCCTTTCCTTCCGGATGCATGATCTGAGGCAAGGTTCGAAGCCGAAGGCCGCGTGTGTGTGGCGGGAATTATATGTCCTTGAGGGGGCCGGGTTTCTCATCGGAGCCCGGAGTGAGTGAGCTTGCTGGCGGAAATATAATTCGTCTCCCGGTCCATCCGTTCCTTTTATTTTCTTTTCGCATTTTTTTTTTCGTCTCTGTTTTTCATTGCAGTCCCTGGACTGCCTACTGTACACCGCCGCCGTCCTACGTGTGCGAACGATCGAGCCTTCCATTGCACCGCGAGATATATATACACATATACGCGGAGGACTGCTACCGCACCTCGATCCATCCCACCGACTACACAGCAAACCCTCCCCACGATGTGCTGCATTCCCTGGTGCTACGCTTTCTGCTGCGAGCCCAGGAAGCTGCTCAAGTACTATCGCACGCGCAACACCAAGGACCAGAACCAGAACCAACACAGCGGCAAGAACGGGTCCGTGGACAATGCCCGGGCCGTGGACGAGAAGGCCCACGTTCACGGGCGGGAGCGACGGAGCAAGAGACGGAGCCACAGTGCCTCGCGGGGAGCTGGGGGGAAGGAGAGGGGTAGGGAAAGGGACAGGAACAGGGACCGACGACAGCAGAGGAAGCCGGCCACCTCGTCGTCCTCGTCGGAGGATGAGAATACCTTCGTGCCCGCGGTCCTGATCCCGCCGCCACCGCCGCTCGACATGGGCCAGTATAGGGATCCCACTCCCGTACCAGATATGTTTGGGGGGCAGTACACCCCTCCGCCGCCGCCGACGCCCTACGGACCGGAGCGTTCGGCCGCACCGTCATTCCCGTCCCCCGAACCAGCTGCATCCCCCTCTCCTCCCCCGCGGCCGGCCAAGGTCCCACTAAGTCCTCCGCCAACCGCCCTCGTCGTGGGAGGAGCACCGTATGAATACGCCCGCGCCGTGATCACGCACCATGACGATCTCCTGCAGCAAGCCGACAACGCCGCGGACGAGCAGCAGCGGCAGTCAGGGGACGACCAACAGGCGGCCCCCGCCAACTCGGAGCCCTTCCACCCGGAATGGCGCCGTGTCTCCGGCTCTAGCACGCCGTCGCCGAAGCGCGAGTTCCCGCCCAGTGGGGTCAGACACTTCGTCCCTGCGCCCATCGACGTCGAGATCTTCGCGACACCGTCGGAGCGGCGCCGGGAGCGCAGCGTCTCGCGCGTGCGCACGTCGTCGGAGAGGAACCGGAGACGCTCCCACTCGCGTCCCCGCAGCTCCTGGGGCGCAGGCGGCGAGTTCAGGGACTCGCACCACTCGCTGTACTCCGACGGCTCGCGGAGGGGCGAGGACTCCGACGGTTCCGCTCCGCCCATGCCGGCCGGGCTGGGATTCAGGGGCGGCGGACGCAGGCCCAGGAGGAGCCACACTGGGGATGCGGGCGCGCTGGTGAGGCTCGTGCCCGGAGTCAGGCCCGGCCAGAGCGGCCAGGCTGTGGGCAGTCCCAACGCCGGCGACTTGGTCAGGCGTGGGACCGCGCCTGCCGATTTCCGCACCGCGTACGACTACGAGGGGAACGAGGCGCCCCCGAGGAGGATGTGTTCCCGCCGCCAGAGACGCGAGGCGGAGGACAAGGAGGGCCTGCGACTAAGGAAGGAGCAGGAGGAGCGAGAGAACGCCATTCGCTTGAGGAGGGAACAGGAGGAGCGCGAGAATGCCACCCGCTTGAGGAGGGAGCAGGAGGAGCGCGAGAATGCCATCCGCTTGAGGAGGGAACAGGAGGAGCGCGAGAACGCCATCCGCTTGAGGAGGGAGCAGGAGGAGCGCGAGAATGCCATCCGCTTGAGGAGGGAGCAGGAGGAGCGAGACAACGCCGTCCGCTTGAGGAGGGAGCAGGAAGAAGCCATACGGCAAATGCGAGAACAGGAAGAACGCGAGCACGCCCTTCGAATGCGACGAGACCAAGAAGAGCGTGAGAATGCCATCCGCTTGAGGAGGGAGCAGGAGGAGCGCGAGAATGCTATCCGCTTGAGGAGGGAACAGGAGGAGCGAGAGAACGCCGTCCGCTTGAGGAGGGAGCAGGAAGAAGCCATACGGCAAATGCGAGAACAGGAAGAACGCGAGCACGCCCTCCGAACCCGACGAGACCAAGAGGAGCGCGAGAATGCCACGAGACAACAGCAGCAACAGGACGCGGACGCAGCGAGCAGAGGATCGCCCACGGGCCCACCGCGGCGAGCGCCCATCAACATCACCATCACTCGCACCGTCTCCACTCGGAGCCGAACGAACAACCCCAGCAACCACTCCGCCAACTCCTCCCCCGCCGCATCCCAGCCCGACCACCTCCAGCAGCACACTCCCCCGGACACGCCGAGCGCACCGCCCAAGTCCGCCCACCGCCGGTGGCGAGGATTCCCGAAACTCGGGTTCGCATACGTCGAGGAAGGCCCGCTCCCGATCACGTTCGAAGACCACATGGAATCGCTCTCGTCTCACATCGCCGAGCACTCCCTCGAGGGCGTGATCCCCGACAGCTCGTCCGACCCGCTCGAGATCGCCAAGCGCGCCGAAGCCGAAGCCGACCGGATCTGCGCCGCCCTCGGCCTCTCACCGTACGCCACGCCCGATCTCACCAAGGTCGGCCTGTACGACGTCATCGTCTTCTGCGACGACTCGGGCTCCATGCTGGTGGACAACCGCTTTGACGACCAGAGGGACGTCGTCAAGCGCATCTCCCGCATCGCGCATACGTACAACCGCGCGGGCATCTCCCTGCGCTTCATCAACTTCCTGGATGACGACGGCTACAACCGGCTCAGCCACGGCGACATCAACTCCGCCATCAGCCACGTGTTCCCCAACGGCACCACGCGCCTTGGGACGAAGCTGCTCGAAAAGGTGGTGCTGCCATTCGTGATCGAGCCCGCACGTCGCGGCGAGCTGCGGAGGCCCGTGCTGATCTCGATGATCACCGACGGCGAGGTACTTTCCCTTCCTTCCTCACCCCCCTTACGATCCACCGCTAACGTATTCTCGCCGCTGCAGCCAACGGAGGAAAACGTTGACACGCTCAAATGGACGATCCTGGCATGCAAGGACGAACTGCGGAAGAACCTGAACGCACACGGTACTCCGTACGGCGAGTCCGCAGTGACGTTCCAGATCAACAGGATCGGCGACTCACCGGAGAGCAAGAAGTACCTGGACCGGCTGGCGGACGATCCGGAAATTGCGGGGCTCATTCACTGCAACGACGAGACGCTGGATGCAGCCGTCCGGACGGCCGGCGGCGACGGGGGGCAGCTCAATACCTGGGTACGTTCCCCCCCCCTCATCTATCTGTCTGCTCAGCAGGATGAAAAACAACAACCGACTGACGGCATGACGCGAAACAGTTGACGCAGTTGCTGGCAGCCGGCGTGAAAATGTGAGCGGTGGTGCTACATGTACAGGTGTGGTCTGTTTTTTTGTAGATTTCTTTTTTTCTTCTTCTCCTCTCTTGATGGATTACAGGTTACTTCCTATTGTATTATTTTTTTTCGGCCGTGCTTTATCGACGCTGTGAATGGCGGGTGTCTGTCTTTCTTTGCTTGCTTTTCTGATTTTCTGTGGATACTTGCGATGTAGAATGTTAGCTAGTGGGGGAGGATGTCTGCACTCTTTTTGATTTTTCTTTCGTCATTAATCGCATGCGACCTATGGAGATCATGGCGATGTACTCTGCACACTGCCCGTTTCCCATCTGCAGCCCGCGCGAAGGTGGTTCGTTTTGCAAGCTCCCCTTAGTGATGTCGCACCGGTCCCCCCCCTGTCTTGCAAAATGGCACTTGTCAGGACAAGCCACTATTAAATGCACACTCGCCCAAGTAAACCCTTTGTCCTCCAAATATTCTCGCGACACCACTCTTTTGATTGCGAAACAACGCCATGAATCGCTCAGCAGGACGGGACGTCCATCTCTACAATCCTAACGGCCTCGTAAAGCCGCTTGGTGGTCTGATCCTCAGCAACAGTATCACAAATGCAAACTTCTACGCGATTTTCTACAGCACCTTCGCTCTGCGGCATGATTGTCACGGATAGTTCGGGGGACATTCCGAGGGATGAGCGGGCGCGCTCCAGCTTGGCAATTGCTATATCATCACCGAAGGTAGCAGGCTTTCTTGCGTACGCGGTCAAGCAAATTGCTGAACTTTAAACAGGTTCCTCTGTCGTTAACGAGATGGGGTTCGTGCGGTTTCGCTTTCCAGCGGGACGCGTGTTGCAGCGTTTTCGCGATCCTATCCGCCAAGCGGGACCAGCGATGTGTCGCAACGGGAGAAGAGGCATTAGGTGCTGGGTTTGGCTTCCAGGCTGCGCACATTTTTTTACTTTGGCGTAAAACACGGTAGTTGGGGACCGCCATTCAGCCGGACAACTGGAGGACCCCCAATCAACTCTATTCAGAATGGGATATTGCTGGACGATATCTACATACCTATGTACCATCCATTCGATAACCACGCACCGCGTCGACCTGTGGATCCACTTTTTTTTTTTAGGCAGACGGTGTTCGCGCACATGAGGCGAGCCGGCGAGTCTGGTTTCGAGTTGTGGAGTTTGTGCTGTTCGGCCGCGTGATTGTGGACTGACTTTTTTTTCTCTTTCGGAAGCGGTCGCGGGTATCTATGCTTGATGTTACTACACATACTAATAGAAAGATGGTGGGGATGGGATTCTGGTTAACGGGCCCCCGCAGCCAATCAGAGCGGGTCTGTAAGAATCAGCCTTGCGAAGCTATCGGTCAGTATGTAGGGAGGGGCTCCCTGTGTTCAACACTGAAAAGCGAAATCTATCGATGTTCCCCGCAAGACCCCCGAATGGTAGAGATATATACTACTGGTGCCACTTGAACAAGTGCCCACCCCACTTTGGGCTTTCCCCTAGAGTAGTTCCCTTGGCATGTATTCCTGTGGTGGTTGCGTGGATGAGAGAGGGGTGCATTCGCATTCGCATTCGATGTGGCATGAACATGGCATGGCATGGCATGAGAAGGGATGGGCGGATGACGGCCGGGCTAGATATGACGATTAACGGCATGCGATTGGCGACGGTATATGTAACTATGCTTTGGACGCTGGATGTAGTTATGATTACGAGTGGATGGTACGCTGCGTCCGGCCAAGCATTGAATACTCCGCTATCACTCGCTCGATAGTGCAGAGTTCGGACACGGTCTCCGGAGGAGTTGCCGTTGAATTGTACTGCCACCCGAGAACAACGTGCATGTGCGAAGCGAAAGTAACAGCGACAACCGGAGATGTCCATTCGGAAGAAGGCTAGCGTCGGGCAGTTGATCCCAAGCACGTCATTCCGTTTACTAATCTATCGACAGAAACGCCAGCACTCCAGCACATTCGATGATTGGTGTCTAGCGCGCCCCGCCCCGCCCCCCACCATGAGGCCTCCACACAGCTCTCGTCCTGCTGTCTCTGGGATGGAAGCAGCGCTATCGATACCATGATGCACCGCCTACTCGCCCCGTGCCGCACGCCGGCCAGATCATCCTCGCCCGCCATTCTGTCGCGGCGGGCAACAGCAGCAACGTCCGGCCTCCTCGCGCGAAGCGCACTCGCCAGCCGCGCCAGCAGCAGCCGCAGCAGCCGCGGCCGAAGCAACGGCTCGTCGAATCCGCCGCTGGCGTTCCCGTGCCTCGATGCGCTGGAGTCGCGGACGCGGCGGCTCGAGACGCGGTTTTCGACCGAGGGCCCCGAGCCGTCGTACACGACGGGCGCGCACGAGAAGTGGACGTCGACGGCGCCGCTGCTGCTCGACAACGGCGGCGTGCTGAGCGAGCTCACGGTTGCGTACGAGACGTGGGGGACGCTGGCGCGCGACCGGTCGAACGCGGTGCTGCTGCACACGGGGCTGTCGGCGTCGTCGCACGCGCACTCGACGCCGCGCAACGCCAGTCCCGGCTGGTGGGAGCCGTTCATCGGCCCCGGCTGCGCACTCGACACCAACCGCTTCTTCGTCGTGTGCACGAACGTGCTCGGCGGCTGCTACGGCTCAACCGGCCCGGCCAGCGTCGACCCCGCCGACGGCGAGATGTACGCGACCCGGTTCCCGATCATCACCATCGGCGACATGGTCGCGGCCCAGTTCCGGCTGCTCGACGCGCTCGGCATCGGCCGGCTGTACGCGAGCGTCGGCGCGAGCATGGGCGGCATGCAGAGCCTGGCCGCCGCCGTGATGTTCCCCGACCGCGTCGCCAGGCTCGTGAGCATCAGCGGCTGCGCCCGCAGCCATCCGTACAGCATCGCCATGCGGCACACGCAGCGGCAGGGTGAGCTGCACACGCGCCCCGCTTCCCGGCGGCTCCTGCTGACGCTGGGCCAGTTCTGATGGCGGACCCCAACTGGAACCGCGGGTTCTACTACGGACGGGTCCCGCCGCATGCGGGGATGAAGCTGGCGCGCCAGATCGCCACCGTGACCTACCGCTCGGGGCCGGAGTGGGAGCAGCGCTTCGGGCGCGAGCGCGCGGATCCGTCGCAGCCGCCGGCGCTGTGTCCGGACTTCCTGGTCGAGACGTACCTCGACCACGCGGGCGAGAAGTGGTGCCTGCAGTACGACGCCAACTCGCTGCTGTACGTGTCGAAGGCGATGGACCTCTTCGACCTCGGCGCGGCGGCGCAAGCGCGCACGCGCGCGCAACGGGTGGCGAACGCATCGAAGCTGACGTCGGCTGCCGGGGACGACGGCGCGCGGTGCAGCCTCACGCTCCCGGCCAAGCCGTACGAGGAGAAGCCGCGGGCCAGGAGCCCGCCCGCCGCGCCGGCCGCCGGCCCGCCGCAGGACCTGGTCGACGGCCTGGGCGCGCTCCGGTCGCACCCGACGCTGATCCTCGGCGTCGCCAGCGACATCCTCTTCCCGGCCTGGCAGCAGCGCGAGATCGCGGACGCGCTCCGACTCGGGGGCAACCGGAACGTGACGCACATCGAGCTGGGCGAGGACGTCAGCCTCTTCGGGCACGACAGCTTTCTGCTGGACCTCGAGCACATTGGCGGGAGCGTCGGGCGGTTCCTGGAGAAGTAGGGAGGCAAGGAGTGCGAGTGGACCGGTGACGATTTTGTGGAGGCGGGGCAAGGAGTGTGAGTGGGCAGGTGACGATTTTCTGGAGGCGGGGGGGGGGACACGGGGAGGGCGTGTATTCGTATTCAGAGTATATGATTTGCGGACGTGGTCTCAGCCAGCCCGCCGAAGCTCGGCATATGACGTGCGAACAGAGCGAGCACGTGTGACATCGCCAGAATGCCGGCCACCCACCAGGGACCGGCGCCCTTGTCCTCGCACGGCGATAGCGATGATATGTAGATAGGTAGATCACTGATCGCACGCGACCCTGCCAACACGCACGCATTGGACGGTGCTCGTTCCGCCGACTCGCCAAACGTATGTCCCGAGACACGCGGCGATGCCCTATGGAGCGGCCGTCGTGCCCGCCCGCCGGCCCACTGGACGCGTCCGCCGTGGTGCAGGGCGTGTCGCTCGCTCCGGTTACCCGCTCTTTGTGTTTGTCCCGCAACCAGGACAGCGCCGGCCGAAGCTCGAACTGGCTGATATCTCGATAGTACTTAGCTACTCTGGTCGGGGCAGAAACAACCGCTGCTGCTGCAACTGGCGCGAGCCGAGAGCGGACTAGCCGCTGTGTAGGGGACACCTCCTCCCACAGGGGTTGTCGATAGAGGCCTCTACCGAGCCAATCTTCTTTTTCTTTTCTCAATCCTTTTCGTGCCCGGTGCTGCTCTGCGCTGCTCTATCCTGTCCAACCCACGTCGTTCTATCTGCTCTCGACTCGCTCGGCAACCACCACCCACCGCGGCCCACCGTCTCCCTTCCCCCTCTCTCCCTGCACCAACCACAACCACCACTGTACGGAACCCGCTGCGTCGGATCGTGGATGCTCCCCCTTCCCCTCGCTCGTTAACAGACAACTGCCAGATACCAGGTTTCTCTGGTCCTTATCGCCCGGCTCCGTCCAGCTCCGCCCAGCTCAGCCCAGCTCAGCCCGGCCCAGCCACGAACCTGCCATTGGACCGTGGACGAGACGGGACGGAACAGGACAGGCCAGCCCCGTCAGCCCTTCGCCCGCCCATTCATCCCCCCGAACGCAACGCAACGGAAGCCGACAGCCCCGCTGTGCATACTCTGCAGACGGCGACCTGACGGCGACGAAGAAGAAGACGAAGAAGAGCAATAGCAATAACAACAATAAGAGGGGGAAAGGAGAGGGCCAGCGGTTGCGTGTTGCTCGGCCGCTCGTCCAGTCCGGGGGAGGGTGAGTGGAAGAAGAAGAAGAAGAAGAAAAGAAGACGAACAAGAAGAAGACGAGGTCTGGACTGTCTATCCGATATTTTAGGCGATCATATATCCATCCACCCAAGTTGGCTCACAGCTTTCTTCCTTGTCCTCGTCATCCTACCTCTACCCTTCTCCTGCTGTCACCCCCCACAAAAAAAAACTGCTAAAATATCTATCTAATATGTATACTCTCGCCTTCGTCTATCCTCTCCTTCTCCACCACACTCTTGGACCCTCCGCCTCCGCTGCCCCTCTCGCCATCCCCCTCCCCTCCCCCCTCATCCCCGGACTACCCTTGCTTACGCCTGCTATCCTCTAGTTGATGTTGCCATAGCTTCAGCTTCCAGCTTCAAACCCTACACTACCATACCTCGGCTCTACCTCAACAGGAACTACCTCATCTCACCCACCCCCTCCACATCGCGGAATCCACGTCGTCATCCCGTTCCCGCTCGATAAGCAGATACGGCTACCAGATCTCAGCGGTTTCAACAACAGCTCCCAACAACAGCTCCCGACAGCAGCTTCAACAACACATTCGAAAGAAAAAAAAACCCAACACCTTCGAAAAAGAAAAAGAAAAAAAAAAAAGAAATGCAGCCCGGCAGGTATGGCCAGCGTACCTCTTCCTCCTACTTCGATCCCTCCAAACCCCACATCAACACTTCCACTGCCAAATCATCATGGACGGCATGGGCTCAGGCTAAACGCGACCTTTTGTTCAGGAGAGAATTTAATATAGTAGTTTTGGGTGCCGGTATGGGATGATATGTTCTACCGTCGTACTCTGCCTTTCTACTCTCTCTCTCTCTCTCTCTCTCTCTTTTCAAAAACTCACTTTTTTCTTCTTTTCTTTTCTTTTCTTTTCTTTTTTACTACTCGGAGAAATTGATTTTTTCCGCCTTCTTCCTCTTTGTCGTTGGCGGGGCAGACTGCAGCTCGACAGCCCTGAGACGAGATGACTTCATGCATTCATGCATTCATGCGGCATTTTCTATATCGCCTTTTTTACTCTTCCAACCTTTTTTTTTTCTTTCCTTTTTTTGGCAAGAGAGAGAGAGAAAAAAAAAGAAAAAAAAATCAATATGCAGAGAAGTGCCCTGGCTAAAACTTTGGTGCGTGCCGTATGGCGTCGGTTTTTCGATTACAGGTGGAGTCGGAAAAAGCTGCTTGACAGGTAAGTACATCATACTGAGCTATCCGCGGGGAGACGGAGAGAGAGCTTTTGTTAGTAGTAGTCGTGCTCATTCTTGCTTCTTCTCCAGCTCAATTCGTCCAGAATGTGTGGATCGAATCGTACGACCCCACCATCGAAGATTCCTACCGCAAAGTGGTCGAGGTAGATGTACGTCAGCATTCCAGTCCATGCGCCGAGAGACAGACGGAGTGAGAGAGAGAGGAAGAGAGAAACAGTTGGTGGCTGACGTGTGTGTAGGGGAAATCATGTGTACTGGAGATGTAAGGCGTTCCGGGCAAGGCGAGACGGAAGGGACCCGGGAAATGCTGACTGCTCCGTTTCACCGATAGTTTGGATACCGCGGGCACGGAACAGTTCAGTGAGTGATGGTTCCCGAAAATCCGGTGCGGTTGCCGCAAGCTAATATCAGGCTCCCCCGTCAGCTTCCATGAGGTATTCATCGCCCAGAATTCCGCGTGACAAGAGGGGCCGTTGGCTATGGACTTAACTAACCACAGGGGAAAAAAAAGAGAGATATACCTGAAAACCGGTACCATATCCCCCCCTCCGTACGACCGGATGCAGCGTGCTAACAGAAGCGGGCCAGGCCAAGTACATGCCATATCCCCACTCCCCGCCATCCGCCGTCTCGCACCGCTAACCCGGTTCTTCTAGGGCTTCCTGCTAGTCTATTCGATCACCAGCCTCACCTCGTTCCAGGAACTCACGCCGATCCGTGACGCCATCCTAAGGATCAAAGAAGTTGAGGAAGTGCCCATCGTCATGGTCGGCAACAAGTCGGATCTCGAGGGCGACCGGCAGGTCTCGAAGAACCGCGCGAACCACCTCTCCCGCAAGTGGGGTGGCGTGCCGCTCTACGAGTCGTCGGCGCGGAGACGCCTCAACGTCGACGAGGTGTTTTTGAACCTGACGCGGCAACTGATGAAGATGTACGGTGGCGAGGTACCGGGCGGAGCAGGCGGGGGAGCAGGCGGCGGCATCGCTGGAGGGAGGAGAAAGAGGGGGAGGATCTGTACGATCTTGTGATATGCTGTGGTGGGATCGATTTCGATTATTTATTCTTCCTCTTTTCTTTTTAGTTTCATAGCTGGAGCTGGACGAAACCGGACTGGACTGGACACCCGATTTCTTTGCCTTTTTCTTCTCTCTTTTAATCATGGATACCTTCTCTATATTTCGGTTTCTTTTTTCTGTAACTACTACCTTTATTTCCCGAGAGAGCGCAGGGAGAGACTTTTGTAATGGCATGGGATCGATATAGAGCGGGGACACATTGCGGTCGCAATTCGGTGTTTTTTTTTTGATTTTTTTTTTGATTTTACGGCCCTACCTTCTCACCTGTTTACTTGCGCACTTACGGCCTTCCTTCTTGCTTATTACTTACTCGCATACCCACGCACATACTCACTACTTAGTCTAAATACTTTTACCTTCAATTTCTCAACATAATACACACTGCAGTCGCCGCATCGTTTTCGCTTTTCGCACCGAGCCCCACCGTGATACTGCAAAGCGGCAAATCTCACGCTCACGCGGCAGTTGCAGTCTGTTTCTGCTCGCCAACCACACAAGTGCGAGCGGTTTGTGTGTGTGTGTGTGGACCTGATCGCCAGATCTGCACGCTCTTTATCCGAGTGAACACCCCCGCCATCCCACCCACCCGATTCCCAGTTTTGCCGTTATGTACGCTGGCAGTGGAGCACCGGTACCGCGTGCGCGGGTAAAGGGGCTTGTGCTCTATTGCCGTGTGGGTGAGGTGGGGGTGCGGGGGTGGTATGACGTCACGGGTTTTGTCAATTGGGGGAGGGTGATGTTTTGTGATTCCGTCCGCGTGGGCGAGTTGTCGGTAAGATACATATGTACCTCATAGGTATGTAGGTATGTACATAGATACAAGACCGCCGTCCCGACGCCGCTCCCGCGGGCTCTCTTCTTGCTCGCAGTCGTCATCGCAAACGTACATCTCCCGACCGCGCCCAGAAGATTCCCGGACGAAAGCCTTTCGTATCATATCACCCAGACGAGCCCCCCCCCCCCCCTCTTCCTGTCGAGGCTGATGCGGTTGGACGCTGCTCTCCGGAGCAACTCGCATGGCTGGCGCTCGTGGGTTTGCCCGCCGTTGGGGGGGGGAAGGGGGGGGGGAAAGGGGAGATGGAGTTCGGATGGGAGAAAAGAAAAAAAGAAGAAAAAAAAAAAAGGCTGTCTTAGCTGGAAGTTTGTTCCCTTCGGGTCGGCAGGAAATGTGCTTGACCGAGGTGGGGGCGATGGGAATGTGGCAAGAGATATATGAAAAAAAAAAAAACGGTGGTGCGCAGTCAACGACGAGAAGGACCGCACTAAAAATGCGTGAAGTACGCATTGCGTGTAACCCTAGATAGGGGCCGTATGTGCGGTAGATACTGGCTTGCTCGTTGTTGTAAGTACATTATGTAAGTATGGGTGCTCGAGTGAGTGGCGGAGATGGAGTGCAGAGTGAGCGAGTGAGATATGTGCGAGGAGAACCCAGGCGGAGCGGAGCAGAGTGGAACACGGAGTGGAGCACCGCCAACTCACTTGCTACCGCAATCGACTATCATTCCCTTCTTGTTGCGGGCTTCGTATGTGTGTGTACTGAACCAGTCGTTCGCCAGCCCATTCAGCGGGTCATGCTTTCGCAGCATCTCCCTCTCTACCGCAGTGCACTCGGTCCTCATATATACAGCCTGACTAGTTCCAGAAAAGAATTTCTACGTATGTACGGGCGGAGTCAGAACTCGTCCCCTGGCCGCTCGCAAAGAAGAGAAAACGGTGAATGCGGCACGTTATATATTAAGGAAAGCAAAAATGCGAAAATGCATACAGCACCATCCATGCCCAACCTGCCACGCAGACTATTGATGCGTTTTTTCCGTCGTCGTCGTCGTCGTCGCCGTCGTCGCCGTCGTCGCCGGCGGTGGCGTCGCCGCCACTGCGGGTGGAGTAGTGTAGTCTTCACTCGCACCACCATCTATCCAATCGCCGTCGTCGCCCCAGGCGTAGCCGTCGATTGGAGTTGCTGTTGTTGGCAGTGGTGGCTGTTGAGGGGCAGAGTATTGTTGCTGGTCCATCTGCTGCTGCAGATTCCGGGGCGACTGGTTGGGATCCATCACGTTGACGACGGTGGACGCCCGCCGCTTCAGTGCACCCCACCGCTTTCCCCTGTCGTCGCGGCACCTTTCCAGCAGCTGGAGGGCCTCCTCGCGGAACTCGTGGGAACCCGAAGTTTTGGCCGCGGTGCTGAGATGGAACTGGAAGCGATCGTCGGATACTTCGCGGCTCTCGAGTAGACGGCTCACGACCCAATGCATGCCCCGACGGTCGTAAATGAGGCAGTAGGCGTGGAGCAGAGCCGTCAGTCCGGCAAGATCCCAGCCCGTGCGTCGGCCCCACCGCGTCTTGGAGACTTCGTTCATGATGTGCAGCGCGCCAACCATGTCCTGGCGGCTGGTCAGGATCGCCGCTGCCTGGTTCCTGATGTTGTGCGATATCGAGAGATCGTTTCCCTCCATGAACTTGTACAGTCCGTAGATGAGCTGGAGGATGGAGGTGTACACCACCGGGTGCTTGTCCGCCTCCTCCTTGACGAGATCGATCATGTACCCGGCAACGCTTTCCCTGATCAGGGCTGCGCGATCGCGGTCGCGGGGGAGAACCGATGGTAGGTCGAGCAGGTCATCGGGGAGGAGCACATACGCGCGGGCGAGGAGACCGATGACCTCCCTGGATACGGCGACGTGAGCGGACGCCTCTCGGAAGATATTGAGCGTCTCGCGGACACGGCCATACTGCAGAGCCGTGCGCAGATGCTTGATCACGTCGGCACTCTGCATCGCCACTTCGGGGGTGACGGCGTGCTGGGGCGGCGGCGGCTCTATCTTCTTTTCCACCGGGAACACGCTTCGACGGAGGATGTCACGTGATATCTCGTCAACTTTGTTACGGTCCATATGGAACACTGTATAGTAGACCCGATACATCAGCGAGCGCGGCACGTTGGTGCATCGCAGGTCATGGAGGAAGGTGTTGAAGGTAGTCGCGTTGGGCTCCACTCCGTGATCCCGCATCCTGCCAACCCAACGCATCACTCCCGCCTCGTCTACCGCCTGCAGATGCGCCCGGATCATAATGTTGAACGATGCCGGCGACGGAAACCGAGGCTCGTTGGAGAGCATGTCGAAGAAATCCTCCAAGCCATCGACCCCTTCGATATCGACATAAGTGTCCAGCAGCGAATTCAGCGTCCTTCTTGAGAATTGCATCCCCTTCCTCGTCACTTCCTTCATGGCCTTACGAACCCCCTCCCAGTCCCCGCTTCCTGCCTGCATCAGCAGGAACGTAGCGAACGTCCTGTCATCCGGCTTAACGCCGTCCTGAATCATCTTATCGACGTACTGCCTTGCGAGCTGTGGCTTTCCATACGCGAGCGCCTCCTCGATCATGACATTGTACAATGCCGGCGCAACGATCCTTTTCCGTGATCTGATCCACTCGAAGTCCTGTTCCAACTCGGTAAAAGAAGCCGTCTTGTCCCTGACACCCGCCAGGAACGCGGCAAAAGCACTCTCCGTCACCGGTTTCCGTTGGTCCTCTAACCTTTTCATGACGTCCCGTGCCTCCGAGATATCGCCAACCTTGACCAGACACTTTATGAAGAGCTCGTAGGTTTTGTGATCGGGTTTCACAATCTGCATGCCGGTATAGTGCTTGAACGTGCTGATGAACTGGACGTAGTCCTTCCGAATCAGGTACGCTTCGAGGCACAGATTGAGGCCACGAGTACCGACGAACGGGGGGTACAACGACAGATGTTGGAATATTGCGGGTGCCTCAGCGTGCCTCGAGTAACGGTTGTATGTGTCCATGAGATACATGCCAGCCCTCTGCACGATAGCCTCGTGAACACCCTCCTCCCTGGCGTCGAAAAATAGCGCATTTGCCTCGTCCAGGTTCCCGGCCTGTACGAGCAACACGCACTGTCTGAGCCATTCCTGCCCCTCCTGCGTAGTCTGCCGGCTTCGGAACGAGATATCCCATCGGTCCTGTCGAGGACGCCCTGCATCCCACGGATGCGACTTTTTCGCCTTTTCGTTCGCTGGAGCATCGGCTGGCCTTGGAGTACAAATTGGGGTTGAAGTGCCAACTGGCTTTGTAGAGCCGCTGGAAGCGACGATGGCGGCAACGGTAGCGGGGACGGTTTTCGGGGGTGCCGGGGCTTTACCGTGACCGTGGCGTCCGTTCCAACGAACACCCGCAACCACGGTGGCGTGGAAACCTCTCTGTCCGTACGAGATTCCATGCCGAGCGGTGGCTGCAGCGGCGGTCCGAAGGCAATGATTTGAGATGCCATTGTGGTGGTGGTGATGGTGGTGGCGGTGATGGTGGCGGCGGGGGTGGTGCTGGTCGTGGGGTGGGAACACGAGCTGGCGCAGGTAACGGAGAGTACTCTGCGATGGTGCAGCGGGCCCTGTACGAGGCCTTATCATAATACTCCGTTCTTCAGCCGAGGAAGCATAGGTAGGCGAACAGTAGTATGGTTGTTGGGTCGGGTGGCCGATGGGGTCGGAGTTTCAAAACGTTGTTGGCTGAATGACGCGGAAAACTTTTGGCGGCTCATCCGATCAGCAAACTTTCTGCTCGAGCCACATGGGGCTGCCCTTCGGTTGTCAACGGCTTTATTTAACACCGCGCCAACATCCGATTATGTAACTGAAAGATGATATCGCAGTCGTCCGGTCGAGTCAGGTCGACGGCTGGCGCTGCTTACTTGACAGCGCACACATTGCTATAATTTACATAGGCTGTATGCGAGAACATATGATTAAACAAAAAAAGAGAGAAGAAATGACTCTACACTCACAGTAGAACAACTCCTGTAATGTCCTCACGGGTTTGGCGTGATAGTAGTGCTGCAATGCTCGTATCTTGGACAACGTAACTCAATCGATGCAGAACACTCCCTCAATTCTACTTGGGCTGGTATCTCTACATCCTAAAAACGCCAAACTTCGTATCCTTCGTCTCAACACTCCCGCCCAGGGCCGCCCTCAATCCGAGTCCCAAATAGCTCCTCGTCTCCTCCGGCGGGATGACGCCGTCGTCCCAGATCCTCGCGGACGAGAACACGGCCTCACTCTCACTCTCGATTCGTCCTTGCAGTTGTGGATCCGCATTTTTCCGCACCGTGTTCATGACCGAGCTGAGTTGCTCCGAGCCCATGACGGCAATCTTCGCATTCGGCCACATCCACAGGAACCGTGGGGAAAAGGCACGGCCACACATGCCGTAGTTGCCCGCCCCGTAGCTGGCGCCAACGACGACGGTGAATTTCGGCACGTCAGCACACGACACGGCGTTGACGAGCTTTGCACCGTTTTTGGCGATGCCGCCGGCCTCTGCGTCTTTGCCGACCATGAAACCGCTGATGTTCTGGAGGAAGACGAGAGGGATGTTGCGTTGGGCGCAGAGTTGGATGAAGTGTGCGCCCTTGAGACTGGCTTCGCTGAAGAGGATGCCGTTGTTGCCGACGATTCCCACGCGATAGCCGTGGATGCGGGCGAAGCCTGAGCATATTAGCCATTTCCGACTACATATTAAGGTGTATGGGAGCCGTACCAGTGACGATAGTAGTCCCATAATTTTCTTTGAACTCGCTGAACTCACTCCCGTCCACAATTCTGGCAATGACCTCCTTGATATCGATGGGCTTCCTTAGGTTAGTGCCAACAATGCCGACCAACTCCTTCGGATCGTAAAGCGGTTCCTCGACTTCCGCCTCTGGTACCGGCGTCCTCGGCCAGTTCAGATTCGCAACACACCTCCTAGCCAACACCAGAGCATGCGCGTCATCAACTGCAAGGTAGTCCGTCACACCGCTGACTTTCGAGTGCAAGGCCCCACCTCCGAGCTCCTCCGCCGTCACCACTTCTCCCGTAGCAGCCTTGACGAGCGGTGGGCCAGCAAGGAAAATGGTACCGGAGTTCTCGACGATGATGGATTCGTCCGACATGCTGGGGACGTACGCTCCGCCGGCTGTGCACGGTCCCATCACCACTGATAGCTGTGGAATTCCCTCCGATGACACTGCTGCGATTTAGCTTCTGTGCTCTCCCTCCGAGCGTCCGGAGCCAACACTCACTTCTCGCCTGATTGAAGAATATCCTTCCGAAGTTCTCGCGGTCAGGGAACACATCCGCCTGGTGTGGAAGATTTGCACCACCGGAGTCGACCAGGTAAATGCACGGCAGTCCTACCCTCATCGTCAGCCTCTCACTCCCACCTTCCCGGGAGAAAAGACAACCTACTGTTCTCCTTTGCCACCTCCTGCGCCCGAAGATGTTTCTTCACCGTAATCGGATAATAGGTTCCACCCTTAACTCTGTCCCGCGATCAGCTTTTACCTCCTCAGCCTAGTGTCGAAGAAGATAGTCGTACGTGCTATCGTTGGCGATAACCATACACTCCGTTCCAGACACCCTTCCAATCCCTGTGATTATCCCGCCGGCGGGGATGTCGAGATCTCCGTAGAGCTTATGTCCCGCCAGGGACGAGAGCTCCAGGAACGCCGTTCCGGGGTCTAGGAGTGCTGTTATGCGACTGTCCCCCTACTTAGCAACCACCCCGCAACATTCCGGGTGAATATTACTCTCTCGGCAACATCTTCTTCCTCTCAATGTGTTTCGCCCTCGCTTTCTCCGGGCCGCCCAAAGCGATCCGCTGATGCAAACTCCTCAGGGAGGCAGTGAGTTCCGACAATTGGGCAGCATTGTCCTTGAAGTCCGCGGACGAGGTATCGACATTCGACTTGATCTGTGAGAACGTTTTTTCTGCGCTACGAGCTGTGTGTGTTGATATCGTTGCTGCGCGGATATGAGGCAGACGGAGCTTTGGGACCGGGGCTCGGAGGGCGCGGCGGAGAAGCGACATTGTGCAGTGGTGGCGGTGAGAGGAACTGAGATCTGAGGGGGTTGATGATATAGCTTGAGACTCGCGAGGTCATGCGTATGTCGGCCAAGGCCGCATCTAGCCGGTACTGGGGACAATGTTCCACCGTGCAGCCCCCAGTGAGCAGTAGGTAGCCGGCTTGATCGCCTTCGCGGTCGCAATTGACTGCTACCTACACCTTCTCCGGTAATCACACAGCTCTCCGCATCGTCTATATCTCTATTCACCATGAGCTGCCTATCCTCCCTCCGTCCACACATCTTCCGCAGTGCGCGACAGCTCCGATCGCGAGCTCCCATCTCCCACCCGAGCTACCTCCTAGCCGCCCATCGCCTCGCCTCCACCAAGCAAACCGCGACATTCAAGCCTCCTACCAGTGAAGATCTTACCGAGCTTCGAGAGCGCGCGCAAGAATTCACCCGTACGCATCCCTTATCCGCTTTTCGTTGGGAACACAGGTTAACCTCCCTCCAGGCCGCGAGATCCCCGAAGAATTCGCCGCCGAAGTCGACAGGAGCAACCAGTTCCCGTCCGAGATGTGGAAGAAAATGGGGTCTGCAGGCTTCCTGGGCATCACAGCGGAGGAAGACTTCGGCGGCCTGGACATGGGGTACCAGGCGCACTGCGTGGTGATGGAGGAGCTCAGCCGGGCGAGCGCGAGCATTGGTCTGTCGTATGCTGCGCACTCGCAGCTGTGCATCAACCAGCTCACGCTGCACGGAACGAAGGAGCAGAAGGAGCGGTGGCTGCCGGGACTAGTATCGGGAGAGCTGGTGGGGGCTCTGGCGATGAGCGAGCACTCCGCAGGCAGCGATGTGGTCAGCATGAGGAGTGGACTGAGGAAGACCGAGGCGGGCGGCTGGGTGCTCAACGGAACCAAGATGTGGATCACCAATGTGCGTCGATGTTTCCTGACTGGTTTGCCCTCGGTATACATGCTCGGTGTTTACAGGCGGCTGACTTTCCACACTCTCCACAGGGACCGGATGCGGACGTCATTGTGGTGTACGCCAAATCCGCACCGGACGCCGGCTCGAAGGGGATAACCACGACGGTAGTGGAGAAGGGCATGAAGGGCTTCAGCATCGCGCAGAAGCTGGACAAACTAGGAATGCGGGGTTCGAACACGGGAGAGCTAGTGTTCGAGGACGTGGAGATCCCCGCCGAGAACCAGCTGGGCGAGGAGAACCAGGGCGTTCGCATCCTGATGTCTGGACTCGATCTCGAGCGACTGGTGTTGAGCGCGGGGCCTATTGGGTACCCATCTCTTTCCCACCACTATCATTCACCGAGATGAAGACTGAGATGAGAGCAGTATCATGCAGAAATGCCTCGACGTAACCCTCCCCTACGTCCACGCGCGCAAGCAATTCGGCATCCCCATCGCACACAACCAATTGATTCAAGCGAAGCTGGCCGACATGCACGTAAAGCTTGCGGCAGCACGAGCATACACCCACGCGGCCGCAAAGGCCGTCGACGAGGGCACAGTCGACACTCGCGATTGCGCCGGGGCCATCATGTTCGCCTCCGATAGGGCTGTCGAGTGTGCCCTCGATGCCATCCAATGTATGGGCGGGAACGGCTACATCAACGAGATTCCTGCAGGAAGACTGCTCAGGGACTCGAAGGTGAGGAATGCCGTCGCTCCTATCTGGTTCGAGCTCGAGCTGATGCTGTTTCGCCCCCCCAGCTATATACCATTGGCGCCGGCTCAACGGAGATACGCCAGATCGTCATTGGACGTTCGTTCAACAAGGAATTTGCGTAAGCCACTAACTTATACATAGAATCGAAGCCGTAGGAGACAAAGATAGAAAAATACTTCGTTCGAATTTAACGTGAATGAATCTAAAATCGCATTTCTCAGTATGACTTGTAATCTGAGTTCGGAGCTCCCCCACCCGAACGTCATCCTCAATTGCGGTCCCTCGCGCCGACCAGAGCTGTTCCCTGTACATAGAGCACACCTAGAGTCTCCCATTGGGCAGGTGCTAACTACCCCGGATTCCCCAGCCCGTGATCACTGCAACGCCGTGGATAGCCGCTCCTAACTAGTTCGCGGGTGAGTCCCGAGCCAGAGATACATACATAGAAACCATCTCCATCAACAAACGGCGCACAACGAAGAGAAACCTCCTCCCGCGCAGAAAGAAAGAAAGACGCAATGTCGGCTAGACCTCTCTTTACCGTGCTGCGACGACGCCTCTACTCCACTAGTACCGAAGCTCCTAGGCCGATCCGAAACATCCTGATCGCCAATCGCGGCGAGATTGCACTGTCCGTTCCCCCTCCCCCCGTCTCTTCCTTTTCCCGCGAATGTTAAGGGTCTTTCAGCCGCGTCTCCCGCACCGCCGCCCTTCACGGCATCCGCACAACAACGGTCTTCACTACTCCTGACGCGGCCTCGGAGCACGCACATGCATCGCCGTACTCCGTCAACCTCGGCGAAGCCAGTGCGTATCTCGATGCCGAGAAGATCCTGCGTGTGGCGAAGGGCTGGGGATGCGATGCCGTGCACCCCGGGTATGGGTTTGTGAGTACTCTGGGGGGAGACCGCGCGGGAGAGGGGGTTGACCGGATGCGTAGTTGAGCGAGAACTCCGCGTTCGCAAAGAGGTGTGCCGAGGAGGGAATCGTGTTCATCGGTCCGCCGCCAGAGGCGATAGAGAGTATGGGGAACAAGAGGTTTGCTTGTCTACTCACTCTGGCTTGCGGATGGTTCTAATCGGCGGTCGACAGTGCGTCCAAGGATATCATGTTGTCCGCGGGCGTCCCCTGCGTGCCCGGCTACCACGGCTCCAACCAGGATCCGGCATTTTTGGCACAGCAGGCGCAGGAGATGGGGTATCCGGTGCTGGTCAAGGCAGTCAAAGGCGGCGGTGGTAAGGGAATGAGGATCGCGGCCTCTGCTGCCGAGTTCCCTGCTATGTTGGAATCGGCAAAGTCGGAGAGCAAGTCGTCGTTTGGCGATGACACGGTGCTCGTGGAACGGTATATCACCACCCCGAGGCATATAGAGGTACAGGTGTTTGCCGACAACTTCGGGAACTGCGTGGCGCTGGGTGAGAGGGATTGCTCCGTGCAGCGACGCCATCAGAAGATTATCGAGGAATCGCCCGCGCCGCTGCTGGATCCGGAGATCCGAAAGGACATCTGGAAGAAGGCACGAGACGCGGCACTGGCGGTGGGCTACCAAGGCGCCGGGACGGTGGAGTTCATCTTCGATAACGATACTGGAGAGTTCTTCTTCATGGAGATGAACACGCGATTGCAGGTCGAGCACCCGGTGACGGAGATGGTGGCGGGCGTGGACTTGGTCTACTGGCAGGTGCTCGTGGCGTCCGGACAGCCGCTGCCGATGACGCAGGAGCAGGTGGAGGCGCAGCTCAGCGGACACGCATTCGAGGCGAGGATTTACGCGGAGAACCCAGAGAAAGGGTTTATTCCCGACTCCGGGAAGTTACTGCATCTGCGGACTCCAAGTGCTACGGAGAGTGTGCGTATCGATAGTGGATTCCGGCAAGGGGATGAGATCACGACTTTCTACGATCCAATGATCGCGAAACTCATCGTCAAGGGTGACACGCGCGAATCGGCGTTGGCGAAGCTGCGGGTAGCGCTCGAGGACTATCAAGTTGCCGGCCCATCGACAAACATCGAATTCCTCAAGACGCTCGCATCGCATCCCGACTTTATCGCTGGGAGCGTCGAGACGGGCTTCATTCCGAAGCACCACGACGAGCTCTTTGCTGCATCGCAGACACCGCCAGAGGTCTTCTCGCAAGCCGCGCTCTCCATTGTCCTCTCGGAGAGCCAATCCCCGGTCCCCGCCGACCCCTTCACCACTCTCGGTGGAGGTATCGGCTACACGGGCGGATTCCAAACGCGTGTGCTCCACTTTTCCGATGGCAATAGTGAAACCCCCATTTCCGTTGAAGTATCGCAAGCCACAGCCGACAGCTACAACATCACGGTCGGTGCCACTTCCCTCCCCGCCGTCAGAATCCGCCAGGACAGCTCCACCCTCTTCGGCTACTACCCGCACACGCGAGTCGAGTCCACCATCGTCCGCGACGACGACAAGCTCTTCATCTTCCAGCACGGCAAGCAGCACCGCCTGACTCTGTCCTCGCCCGCATGGCTGGAGAAGCTCCGAGGACCGAAGGAGGCGTCGAACAGCGTGGTCGCGCCGATGCCATGCAAGGTCCTCCGCGTTGACGTACAGGAGGGCCAAGAGGTGAGGAAGGACCAGCCACTAGTCGTCATAGAGAGCATGAAGATGGAGACGGTCATCAGAAGTCCCGTGGATGGCGTGGTACGGAAGATTGTCCATCCGGAGGGCGTACGTCAACCTTTGTCCCCCCCCTTGTGCTTCCGTGGAGATGCTAATGGCGTGGAGACAGGATGTCGTCAAGGCGGGTGTTACGCTGGTGCTATTCGAGGAAGAGGCGGCGGCAGAGGGGGGCGGCGCGTAGTGGGGTATGTTTAGAGTACATATTGTGCGGCGCCCGGCATAGCGTGAGTGAGATCGAGTCGATATTGAGGTTGATGATGCGATTTATTTATGGCAGCCGTTTCGTCTCGTTTCGCTTTTTTTTTTTTTCCTCGGCAGCACGCTGGTGAAACACGAATGGTCGTTGCCGCTTGACACATCCCTGCCACGCAACAAGTGATGTGTGGTGACGATGATCCTTGGCATTTCTACGTCATTGCAGACGCCGGCCGCCCTTTCTTGGGAATTGAACGGAGGTCGTCTGGTTGCGAAAAACCGGCTCTTGATTCTCCCTTTCCCTCCCCTTCCCTCCCTTTTCCTCCCTTTTCCTCCCTTTTCCTCCCTCTCTCTCTTTCGATCCTATCCACACCAACCCCTCGCTCCCTCCTTCCTCCCTCATCCAATTACTTCACCTCCAACAAATACCACAACCTTTTCAACCACAATCGAACCACAACCACAACCCCACAACCACAACCCCACAAACAATGGTGACAAAATCGACTGCGCACCGACGGGCGCCGCCGCCGGGCGGCACGATCGTGACGACGCTGCGTCTGGTGCTGCGCGGGCTGCAGGTGTTCGTGGCGCTGGTGGTGATGGGGCTGTACGCGCACAGCGTGCGGCAGCGGCAGCAGGGACAATTCGCGACGCACCCGTCGGCGTACTCTGCGGCGGCGTACGGCGTGGCGGTGAGCGTGCTGAGCATAGCGGTCGCAGCGGCGTGGAGCGTGCCCGGCGTGCGCAGCTGGCGCTTCTTCGCCGTCGATACCGTGCTGGTCGTGCTCTGGCTCGCGCTGTTCGGCACGTTCGCGCGCGACTGGGTCAACGGCAACGATGGATACGGCGCCGAGGGGAACAGGATGCGTGTCGCCGTCTGGTTCGATCTGGCCGGCGCCCTGCTCTGGTTCGCGACTGCTGCTGGTTCGTACCCCCCCTTCAACCCCAACACGTGCGAAGAGGAGAGCACCAGCTGATAAGATGCGCAGTCGGTGCCGCTATGTTCAGGACCGAGAGACACTCGAGGAGCATGCTCACTGGTCGCGCGGTGGTCTAGGGCCCGGGATAGGATGGAATAACGGAATGGAATGGAATGGAATGGGCGGTTTACTACTTGTATTTTTACGCCGTTTGTCGTTGACTTTTCTTGTCTTTCTCCCTCCCCCCCCCTAAGTGGGAGGAGTTTATTGTTTCAGGGGGCCTTTCTATGAGACACTCACGTGGGTTGTATGGTATGACATGATGAATGGATCGATGGTGATGAAAGCCGCCATTATTACTTGTACAAAAAGAAGACCGCGAAATGCGGGCAAAGCAATGGAGCGAAACGGGACCAAAACAATACACTGCGACTACAAGTGCCACGCAAACACTCTGAGGAATACGTCCTTTCCGCCCGTTTCGATGACGTCTCCGTGGCATCTGGAAAACGTTAGTGAAAAAAGAGTGAGCAAACGAGAATATCGGGAGACCCACGGAATGATCCTGTCGAAATCCCAAGCAGCAACCTTTCTCGCGGAGGCGGCGAAGGAAGCCTTGTCCTTCGGCAGGACATACCTGCGATGGCGTTGTTAGCGACTCCAACGCCGGAAACCGATCCCGACAACATCGGAGTGACCTACCAATTGAACCTCTGCTGTCCCTTCTGCCCAGGCGCGGTGTTCATAAAGAAGTGCGCGAACCTGGTGGCCCAGCCCTTGCCCGCGTTCTCTTCGGAGCGGGAGTACTGTTCGGTGGCAGGCAGGTTGAAGAGCAGATCGGCCTCGACCATGGTCCTGGAGGGTTTGTGCAGGAGCACGATCTCCCTGCTGGAGTGGCCATCCCAGTACTCGATGTCGACCTCTCTGGCGAGTTCGTCGGGGAGAACGAGGCTGTTCTTGTTCTCCTTGGTGAACTCGAAGTCGACGGGCACGTCCTGGTCACCCTGCTTCGCGCGCTTCTCGCGGAGGCCCTCGGGCGCGATGACGACCGCGGCCGGGAACGCGGTCTTGTACGGGCCGAGCTGCATGTGGTGCTCCAGGTCCGGCGCGATGATGTACCCGACCCGGTCGCCGAGCTGCGTGATGTGCGCGCGCACGTCGGGCGTCAGCGGGATCGGCGAGAACACCGCGAGACTGCCCGACGAGAGCTGCAGCAACGTCGCGCGACCGCCGAATTTGATCCGGTTGAAGCGCAGGAACGGGGTGCTCAGGGTCGAGATCTGGGGCGTGATGGTGCGGATGACGAGGTTCGGGTTCGGAGCGGCCATGGTGGTGGTGATGGTGGGTAGTGGTGGTTGGTGGTGGTGGTGGTGGGTGGTGGTGGTGGTGGGTAGTGGTGGTGGTGGTGGGTAGTGGTGGTGGTGGGTAGTGGTGGTGGTGGTGGGTAGTGGTGGTGGTGGGTAGTGGTGGTGGTGGTGGGTAGTGGTGGTGGTGGGTAGCGGTGGTGGTGGGTAGCGGTGGTGGTGGGTAGCGGTGGTGGGTGGTGGTGGGATTGATTGCTGTGGTGCGGCGGGGATTGGTGGTGTTTCTGGCGGTGGTGTGATTATATTGGTGGGTGATGACGTAGTGCTCTGCTCGCAGTCTGGGTTGGTTAAGTCGCCTGAAGCCCGCTGCGCGGCTCTCTTTTATACCAGCACAGAGTCACGCCACTCCTTCGATTGCCACTCCTTTCTCTGCTGGCGATGCATTTGGAATTCTGTTGAAGACATGGGTGGGAGCGTTGTTTTTTTTTCTATTCTACATACATGTGTGTCCTGCACAAGGCGTTGTCCGCGCAGAGCAATTGATTAGATAGAGTCGGATTGGAACGGGGGGTACGTCTTCGGGAGCTATGATTATCTACCGCACAGAGCTATCTACGGATTCAGTGGGAATTTGGAAGGTTGATTACTCATGTCTCACTGAGCCGCTGGAAGCGAGAAGTCAGAAGTTTGAAGAGCTGGGATTTGGAATCCCACATGGACTTGGCGTGGCGGGGCAAAGCAAATAGCTTTCGACAACGCCCCACACACGCACATGCATGCACGCACCTTCCACACGCTCGGCGCTGGCCCAGAAATCCGCAGCGCAGGGCTTGCTTTTCTGATTATGACGACAGCTGCCGCTGAGCGATGACGCTGTTGGCCAATCAGATGTTCTCTCGCACCGTATCGATCGAGAGCAAGCAACAGCGAGGGGAGAGCTCTGGTAGGTGGGATTGCTGGGAGGGGCGCTCTTGGCGAGAAATCAACTCTGGTCCTATGATGTGCGGGTACGAATTCACGCGCCGGCCAGCCTCGTCCGCGACCGGCGGCGCAGAGCAGGAGAGCGGCAGAGCAAACAAAACAAGGAACCCCACATCCTTCTGGTTGCTATAAACTGCTCTGCACCAGCACCAGCACCAGTCAACTCAGCATCGACACGGCACCGCAGTTCAGCAACCACTGCAGCCATCCATCCATCCATCCATCCATCCATCAACCCATCCATCAACCCATCCATCAACCCATCCATCCATCTTCTCTTCCCGCCGCCTCGCCCGACAGAAACCCCTCAAAATGGTGTTGGTCGCGCGCTTCATCTCTCTCGCCCTCCGGGCGGGGCAACTGATCAGCGCCGTCATCGTCGCCGGCATCGTGGGACACTACCTCGCCGTGTTCGACGATGCTGGACTGATCCCGGAAGACCGATTCATCTACACCGAGGTGGTGGCTGGACTCGCGATCTTCACGAGCCTGATCCTGCTGATTCCAATGACGTGGGCGATGACGCCGCTGCCGTGGGACTTCATCATGTTCATTTTATGGGTATGTGCACGAACGGGGTAGAGCGACTGGGAGAGGTGCTGACGGGAGGGGAATGATAGATCATCTCCTTCGGCCTGCTTATGGATCATCTCACTCCCCGGTCGTGCTCGTGGGGCGTCTATTGGTCGCCGATGTACATGCTCGACGGAAGCAATGAGGACGGTAAGCTCCCCCCCAGTTCGTCGAAAGTACCTCCCGCCGGCAGCGAACTGACGTGCTGAAGAATGTGCGACGTGGGAAACCTCGCTCGCGTTCATCTTCATCTCGGCCATGCTGTGGCTCGCGTCGTTCTTCCTCGGCCTGTGGGTCATCCACCGACTCAAGAGATCGGGCGCCGCCGCGAACAGGAGGCCGTGGTACCGCAGCAACCACTAGGTGTTGAAATCGACTGGTGATATGGGGATGGAGAGATGCTGAGTGACGATTTATGAGTTGTGTATCGAGCGTTGCTGAGGCGTTGTGTTTTCTCCTGTTTCGTTTGAACGATAGCGATGGGGGGGTATGATGCGGGAACAGCGATGGCGTAATAAGGGACTTTTCTTCTTCGTCGATCGTATCGACCGGTGTGATGGCTGTCCGTATCGAAAACGGCTTGTTCGGCGGCGTGTATCGCTACCACCGGATGTCCCAACAGCCGCCGCCTGGTGGGTTGGTAGCACCCCCGGGGCCGAGGCGAAGAGCAGGGACCACTGCTGGGAGTCCCGTCGTCTGCTCTATATATTATGTAGCACCCTCACACGCAGGAAGTATTCGGGTGTCTGGAGAGGGCATGTGGGTTCTTGTGGGGGAGAGGGAGAGAGAGCAATTAGCTGGCCCCCCTGCACGCAGCTGTGCGTGCCTGCTCAAGGCCGAGATATCAACTCTCTAGTTAATAACTGTACGTAACTGTACGTGGCCGGGTGTTCTCAACTGTGTGGCGATCTCTGTCTCCGTGATGGACTTGCTTGCAGTGTTTGTACGAGGACGTATGCGTACAGTACGATCGGTATAGGCTTCTACACAGGGTATACTGTGGGCACTACTATAGCCGGATTGGGACGCCGTAATTGGCCATTTTCCGAGCGAGTGCTGGCACGAGATGAGTTTCCCAATAAACAACGATGGAACAGCAATTGCACTAGTGCGAATAGGGCGAATTTCATGGCAACCCTTGGGCGGATAACGAGACGAAAGGGTCTTCGACCAGAGCAAAAGCCCATCTCCATCGAGATGGCAGCAGGTCTGCGGATGGTGAGGATTGCTGTGTATGTGGAAAGCATGAAGACCACGATTCTCATTTAGGTTGTAACACAAAGGGTAGCAGAAAGGGCTGGGAGCTGGATCCATCTCTTGTTCTTCACCTTCTGTCTGCATCCACCAGCAAGCTTTATCTCGTTCCATCACTTCAAACTAGGCCCTCCACAGCTTCTCACTCGGCCATCATATTTCAAAGACACGTCTTCTCGAGTCCCAACTGGTGTTCTTTCTTCCCCCTCTCGGCTTCTTTGTTTTTCCATCCTCTCCTGCGCATCCGCAATCTCTCCCACCGCTTTCACCAATCTACTCCCCCCCCCAACTACGTCCCCACCTACTCCCAATTACTGTTCCAGTTGCCATCCAACTACAACGCCAGCTTTCACACCAGTTTCCCCGAATATCACCGATACAGCGCATCCCTCGAATACCTACCGCCACATAATGTCCGACACTGCAAAGATGACCGAAACCAACAACTTTGTCATTTTCGAGGATCCGAACGCCTACAACGGAGTAGGCAGGGTCGAGAACACCGCCAAGGGCACAGCTGCCATGCAGCAGATGGGCGATTCCGGCTCTGGTACCGTCATGTCGGGCAAAGATAGCAATCACAAGGTCAACGGCCAGAACGGTGTGCGCCGCGTCCCCACCAGCATTCGCGCTGCTTTCCTTGCACCCTCCCAGTACGAGAGCGACAACATGCAGGACGTCGAGCTCACTCCTCCCACCACTCTCGTTATGACGGCTCCCCGTCCTCCCCCTGGGTTTGAGACGTTCGCCCCGCTACCTTCCATCGCCGCCATGTCGGGCGAGGAGCTGGACGCCGAGCTGGCAGTCTACTACAGCAACCCTCCCACCGCCGACTCCGAATCGACTGCACCCGACGAGTCGCTGCGGAAGGACATCCTGCCGCTGGTCCACTTCCGCACCCACCACGCGACCCCTTTGCTGAGGCCCTCCTCGGTGTCTTCCTCCCCGCTCTCTTCGCTTTCTTCCCTGAGCTCGATGGCCGGGTTCCCCGCCGCGGCCATCCGGCAGCCCCGCATGGCCGGCCGCACCTCCGCCCTGGCCCACGCCTACCGCGAGTACATGCACAAGCTGCCGCACTGCACTTTCGTAAACGAGGCCTTCCCGCCGTCGACCTGCATCGCCTGCGATGGTCTCTCGGCGCACTTCCGCTGCACACGCTGTACGCTGATCCTGTGCCGCACGTGCGTGGACCTCATCGGACGTCTCGGAGGCTCGGTCCACCGTCTCGTCGCGGTCGTGGCCCGCTGGAAGCTCGGCTACTCCGCTGCGGCCTGCCACCGGGACGGAAGCGTCTGGGGTGCTGGATGGGACGCGCCCATCCACAAGAGGGCCGTGGTCCTCGGCGAGGACCGACCCGTGAAGCCGATGCGTCTCGTTGCCGGGGTCCTGCCGGAGTCCGAGACCGAACCCGGGTCGGAGATCGACAAGCCCGACCTCAACCAGTGGGAGGAGTTCGACGAGTCCTGGAGCGACGTCGATAGCTGTGCTGCGACCATCGGCAACCGCAGCGACGACGACGACGACGACGGCGAGGACTACGACGAAGAGAACCCGCAGGCGTGATGGTGCCGAACCTGGATATTTCCGGCGCCGGGCTGAAGGACGTTTTGCATCTTTTTTTTTTTTTTTGCGGAAGACCTTCACTCCCGCTGCGTGGCATGTGCTGGCTTTGCGCTCTACCTTCTCGTTCGTATTCTTTGTTCTTCCTCTGCTGGGTGGGTTTTACGTTTTGTTCAGCTAGCTGTTCTCTTTCTTTCTTTCTTTTCTTTTCTTTTTCTTCTCACCTGAGTGGCCATCTGTGTTTTACAATGCTCTTCTGTGGGGACCGAGGACATATGTGATGCTCCTTCCTGGGCTGGGGAGACTTTCATCTTTGTTTGCGGAGGGGTTTGTTTCCCACTACCTTTCCTCCGCCGCTGACTTGTGCTGACTTCGTACGTGGACTTCGGAAGGCATATCGCTCGTTTGCATCTCTGTTGGTTCTGTATGCTGGGTGTTGTTTTTTTCTTCTTTTCTTGCATGGGAGATATGTGTTTTATGTTCTTTTCGGCGAAACGGGGGACATATGTGGTGTTCCTCTACGGAGGAGGCTAACTGGGAGGTCTTGCATCTTTGCGGCGGAGTTTGACGTGGAGGCCATTCTGTTACTTTTTCCTCTGTTGCTAGACTGGTATGCTGACTCCATACTTTTGTTTGTATCTTTGCTGGCTCTGTACGCTGGAGGTGTTTACTGCCTCTTCCTGCCGTTCATCTCTTACGGGGGGAGTGCCGATTTGTGTTCTTTGCACGCTTTTTCTGTGGGACGGAGGACAATGACCCACGGGGCAATGTAGATTCTCCTCTATGGCCGTATGTGCAGGTTCACCATCTATCTCTCCCGTCTTCCGGTATGCCGTTGCACGAACCACCTGCCAATCTCGCAGTTCCATCCACCAACCACCAAACCAGCACTCCCCGTCCCGCATCATCTCGCCACCACCCGCTCCTCTTCCGCGCCGTCCTCCTCCGTCTGCTGCTGCCCGGCCGCGGCCGTCTCCTCCTCCCAGTACACGCCCGTCCGGACGAACAGGCTGCACGCCGCGGCGCCAGTGAACGTGGCGGCGAGGCATATGAACACCGTCTGCGGGACGGTGCCGACGGTCTTTGCGTAGACGAGGTTGAACACGGTCGGGGTGACGACTCTCGCGAGCGAGTGGAGGAGAGCGAGCGCGCCGAGGAGCTGGCCGGTCCTGTCGTTCGGGATGTGTTTCGTGAGCGACGACTGGATCGTCGGCGAGCCGACGCCGCCGAGCGACACGAGGACGCCGGCAGCGGTGAAGACGGTGCCCGACGGCGCCACCGCGTAGCTCAGGTACCCGAGCGCCTCGACGACGATGGCGAAGCGGATCAGGAAGATGTCCAGCGCGTCGGAGCCGCGGTGCTGCGCGGCGCCGTGGTCGCGCCGGTACCATGTTATCAGCAGCGGGAGCACGACGAAGAGCATCGTGACCCGCGCCGAGTTCACGACCGACAGGTACATGGCCGACTCGAAGTTGTGCCAGTGGAACTGCCGCTCCGCGTACATGATTATCACCGTCATCGCGCCGATGCCCATGCCGAAGAGCGTGCACTCGATCGCCGCCAGCAGCAGCAGGTTCAGCCGCAGCCGCGCACTGGTCCCCGCGAAGGTGGGGAACAGGATCGAGAGCGGTGCGAAGAGGTGCAGTGGGTTCGACCAGTGCTTGCCCGCACCCGAGCTGGCGGCGGCGGCCTCGGCCGCGTACGTGGCCCGGGCCTCGAGCATGCGTCGCCGAGAGAGGGATTCCGGGAGGACCAACAGGGTGTACAGGATGGATGCTGTGTGTGCGCCCTGGGGAGGAAAAGGCCGTCAGTTTTTCCGCTGTCTCCGCGGGAGGGGAGACGGATTGGCTGACCAGCGCAGCGTAAAAGACGCTCAGAATGCTCCCCGTCCATTCGACGAGTATTCCTCCCAGAGCCGGTCCCACCGCGATGCCAAGGAACAGACACCCCTGGAGGGCGCCGAACGCCATCGCGCGGTGATGCGGGGTCGTGCAGTCGGCGCCATAGGAATTCGCCAGCGCCATCGCGAGCAGGAAGCTCCCGCACAGTCCGTCGAGCACGGCGCCAACGAGCATGACATTGACGTCGAGGTACTCCGGGTACTTGACCGCGGCAATGGTGGATATCTCGCCGGCGAGCAGGCCAAGCGAAGATACTGCCATCACTTTGCGCCGGCCGTACCGGTCAGAGAGACTGCCGAGACGAGGCGAGGTCACGGCTCCTGGTTTACCATCCGCATCAGTCCCTCCGTTCTGCTTCTTCTTCTTCTTCTTCTTCTTCCCCGCAGAGACGGGAGATTGCACATACCAAGCAGTCCGGTAACCAGCCCCAGAACGAGCACGAACGTCGACGTCCTCGCGTGGATCTATCCTCCGCCTCGGTCCGCATCAGCATCGCCGCCCCTGCTGCGACCGACGCCGAACCAAAAGGCCTACCTCCGGGATCTGGCACATATCGTCGCCGCCGCCGCCGCCCCCGATGGCCGGGAGAACGGATATCGGAGCGCCAGTAGGCGTCGAATTGCGCTCGGAAAAGTACTGTCGACATATCAAGGAGAGGATGATGTTGAGGCGCGGCACCGCCACACTGCACATCGGTCAGTTGGGTCTAGCCGCCGGCCATAGAGAGGAGAGTATCTTCGGTACATACCCGCCGAATGCGATCGAGAAGGCACTAAACACGGGCAGCAGCCAGAACACCTGCGCAGCGATCTCAGCGCCCCATCAATGGAGAAGGGGGAGGGTGGGGAGGAGGAGGCGGTACAGATGGTATTCGATGCCACGGATGGCCCTCCCAATCCTTCATGTAATCGCTCCCACTCAGGTTCTCTGCACCACCACCACCACCACCACCTCCGACGACGACGACACCGAGCAGCGGCACGGCCTCGTCGACAACACGATCTCGGTCGGCATTCGTTTCCGGTTCCGGTTCCATGTTCCCTTTTTTTTTTTTTTTTTTTGGTCTCGGCAGATGGGTGGTGCTGTCTTCTCTGATGACGCGTGCGAAACGAAAGCGAGCGAGCGAGAGGGAAAATTGAAACGAGAGTTAAGTTAAGTTGAGTTTGTATGTTGGGTTGGTTTCTTCCAGCAGAACCAGTGCGTATGTAGAACAGTTAAGAAGACGCTTTGGCCGTCTCTCCACAAACGGCGGGGAACTGGGGGCGGCGGGGGTATCGGAGCACGCGTCGCCAGTCTCTCCCGTTGCTTGGAAATCCGGCTGCAATCGACACCGATAGATATATACCACTCGCCGGCCGGGAATCCGGATCCATGTTGTTTGCGGCGGAGAACGAGTGAGCCGAGGCTCGGGGTCTCTTCAGGGGCGGTATGTAACTGGCTGTGTATCTAGATATCTCTGCGCTGGACGCCGCGTGGCGGAGTCCCGGAGCCATCGGTCTGCCCTGTTTGGCTGGACGAGTGGAGAGCACAGGAACCCCGCTCCCCTCCTCTCTCCACCCCTCCGCATCCAGCTGTGATAGGGATACGATACCTACCTACTTGGGTAAGCTCTTCTAGATCTCCAGCGCAGAGTCGGGAGTCGGACTGACTCGATTGCCCGCTTTGTGTCTGGTTGGAACTCGAAGCGGGAGTCTTTCTTTCTTTCCTTCCTTCTTTCTTTCCCTCCTTCCGAAAGAGAGAAATAGATAAGAAACAGGTAGCTTTATCGAGACAACTTCCTGCCTACCTTATACATAACTAGTGTGTATCTATGATATTATTGGCCGGTGCAGCCACCCCGCATTCTGTGCCCCCCCCGGCACCATCTCCCTACATAGCCCACGCCGGAGCCCTACGCAAATTCAATTCAACGCAAAGGTGTTTTTTTTTTCTTCTTTTCTTTTTCGGTGCCAAACGCAATTCGGTGTGGTTAGATGGGCAACTCACCCCGCGAGCGAGATCTTCCAGGTGGAACTGCCTATATACGAGATACATGCTCTGCCGGGATCCCCGAACGCGCGCGGGAAAGCGGATCCCTCCCGTCCAGCTGAGAACCGGCACATTATTGTGGTCTCGAGCGATATGCACTAAGGGCCGCCTGCCTGCCGACAGCTCGGCGGCACCGCCGCTTTCAGACGGTCTTTCGTGTCGGACAGTGTGTTTCCCCTGGATGGTGCTACATACGTATGTATGTAGAGTAACTACACGTGTCTACCGTCGGACTTGGTGTCCGCGGCGCGGGTACCTACGGGAATGGTACATACAAGTGGTCACGGATCGACAATAATGCACGCGTGCAGAAGAGAAAGAACATCAATTTATTTCGCATACAGCCTGCTCTGCGTGCACGAAGAATTACATGTACCGATCGACATTGATGGAAACACGGCCCAGATTACATAACTAGGTAGACGGACGGCGAACAGTATGTAGATCCACATCCGGAAAAGAAAAAGGAAAAAGAAGAAAATAAAAAATAGCCAGAACTAACCATCTCCTGCTCGCCCTCAATTAAGGTCGTTCTCGACCGACAGCTGGTTGTACGCCGCGTTGATACCGTCATTCTTCGGATTGTACGAGGCGTTGCTCTGCTTGCGGTAAAGGACGCTAGGGTGGAGCGTCGCCATCGACGGCAAGTCCCTAGTGGAACCGAAGTTGGCAGGCCAGTACCTCGAGACCCATTGTCCGCCCTCGAGCTCGAGACGCTTGAAGATCGGGAGGCTCTCTAGGCTGCATTAGTCGAGGCGGATGGGGTGGAGAGAAATAAGGGGAGAAAAAATACCGAAGATCCACCAGAAGATGACCTGCAACCAGCTCCAGCCCTTCCCGAACGACAAGGAGTCGTGACACATGCTCTCCCTGACGGCGATCTCCCTCTGACTCTCGACGGTCTCGAGGAACTCGTCGACGCGGGGATTAAAAACGATCCTTTCCTCGGGCGGGTCTGGCAGGTTCTTGATTTCTTGGATCATCCATTCCAGCGCGATGTCGCTCAGCTGCACGTCCTTCTCGTGCTTCGCCTCCCAACCACCGCCGACGTCGCCGTGGTTTCCAGGGAACCAGACTTCCTGGGACCGGATGAGTATGTGTGGTGATAATAAAAAAAGAAAGAAAATAAGAAAGAAAAAAAAAAAAAAAAAAAGGGAGGGGCGAGCCGCATACCTTGATGTCCTGGGGCTTGGAGTTTCCCGTGGTGGTGATCTGGTCGTGGCAGAACAAGGCCGGCCGGAACTTGAGACGTCGTTCGTCGATGCTCACCGCGTGGCGGATATGTGAAGCCCCCGGCGCGTAAACAGGAAGATACGTCTTCCTTCTGAACGGCAGTTCTAGAAACCTACACACCAGCAATCCATCAGCCGAACCCCCGTGCCCATCCGGAAAGTAAGTACTTCACCTACCCGACCGAGTTAACCGTGTCGAACAGGCCGAGAAAATGGATCTCGACATTCAGCCGGCAGAACGTGTCCTTGAAGTTGTTCATGAATCGCCTGCAATCATCGAGAGAATTGAAGCTTCCGCCGCCAGTCTCGAAGTCCTGGTACGTGCGGTAGGCGAACGGGACCATCTCCTCGTTACCCTTGCTCAGCAGACCGATCTCGGTTATCAACCGCGCCAGAAAGCGCGCGGTAAAGGCACCACGGGAAAAGCCGAAGATGTAGATCTTGTCTGTGCGGCGCGATCAGTCCTGCGCAGCAACGGGGGGCATGAGCATGGAAGGAGGAGGACGCACCTCCGGGCTTGTAGTATCTCATCACGAACTTGTAGCCGGCAATGACATGGTGATCGAACGTCGTGCTATGGCATCATCCGTCAGCCGCACATCACAGAATCTCGCGAGTATCAATGGGTGCGCGCACCCAATGCCCTGATCGATAGCCTGGCTAGCCCATCTCTTGATACTCCCCAGCGCCCCCAGATTGAGCGACCCCTCACTGGCCGAATAGGTTCCGATTCCCGCTAGATGCGCATCAGCCAGGCCCTTTCCCCACCACCACCACAACGAGCAGCCGGGAGGGAGGGAGGGAGGAGAACATACGTTGGTAATAGTGAAACTGTCCCTTTGCAGTGCGATCGCACATCTGGTACAGCTTCACGATGTTGGTGTCGCTGCTCGTGCCCGAGAACTTGTTGCCGGTCCCGTCGAAGCAGAGGACCAGACGGTTAGGGGCCTTCGCTTTGTCCTTCTTCTTCTTACCGTCCCTGCCATCTTTGACAGGCTCGCCGTAGATGGGATAAGTGGACATGTCTGTCGAGACGGATAGATGGGGGGGGGGGGGGGGGATGCGGCACAATCGCTCGAGAGTCGGCAGGAAAGGCGGGGGAGTCAGCCAGAGAGAGAGAGATCAATGGTAACCCGCGGGGCGGCTGGGGGAGGCAGGAGATGTCCGTCGGGAGGAAGTGAGGATGAAGCCATAAGTACTTGGGATGTGGTTTATCGATAGGAGCGGGTGCGGTGTGGTGATCTGCGGTAAGATGGAGGGTGGGAGGATGGGGTGGGTAGGACGCAGTAGCGGGGGTTGGTTCAGCTCCGGTGGCTTCCTCAGCTCGCTGCTCTGCCTCTGGCCGGCTCCACAGGGCCGTGTCAGCTGAGCAGGGTCTCCCGGAGGAAAGTGAAACACCAGAGCCGACGAGTGCAATGGCAGCAGCCAGCTGAAAAGGGACCGATCTCCGTCCGTCCTGCTGCGGCCACCACTACCGGCTGACCGCAACCGATTGCCCGCGAGAAAGCGCAGAGAGTTGCGACAGCAAGTGCAGGACTTGCTCCACCACAGCAGCCACAGAGAGCGCGACAAAGTACGAGATACAGTACGGCTCGGATATCACCCAGAATGCAATTGTCCAAAGCCTGCTCCCTCCCGCCGGGCGCGCAGGGCGTAGCGTTCCACCGCCGTCCCCAGCTCTGTCTGTCCAACCTCAATGTTACTCGCAGCAACCTGTCTCGTCCTCCCGCAGCACCCCCACCTCCACTCAACTCTCAACTGCGTCCCTACATACATGTCGGCGGGCTAGCGTCTTGGCAAACAAGCACACTGCCAAGAAACCGAGGGCAACAATTCGATCCGATTGACTGGATTGATGGGACTTTGTGCTGCTCGTGCACAGCCCTTTGGATCGTTGGAACATATGCATCGAGTGTGAATACGCACACAGAGTAGAGCGTTCGGTATCAAGTCGTAGTCGGGCCAGCGGCAATACAATCCCTACACAAACAAGTACCTACTCAACTTTCAACCTCTGTGCACTCCACCAGCAACCTATACTTTTTTAACTTGAATCCGTGTCCAGAACCCTTCTGCGGATACCAATCTGTCCTGTTACAGACATGTACCGGTCTGCCGTATTACAGATATGCAGAGTGCCAATCTGTCGTATTACGGACACCAATCTGTCGTGTTACAGACACCAATCTGTCGATCTACAGATTCACAATATATTCTTTTTATTGTGGAGGTTGTGGAGTACAGCAAAGCTTGGCGGATGAGGGTGTTTTGCGTCCCTCGCTTCCTCCCCCCCCCTCCCGTCTAAGTGTGGGGCACACCACCACCACCACCACCACCACCACCACCACCACCACCACCACCACCACCACCACCACCACGCCGAACTCCAATCAACGCCTGCTTCCGTTGGCGTCCTGCTGTCTCCCGCGCTTTCGGATGGCGCAGATGGCCGGATCAGGACCGCACCGGGTGCATGCCGTGACTGGCCCCGCATCAGCTGAAAGATGACGTCGCCGTGAGGACTGCGCCGGCGTCGCAGCTGCGACTCCAACTCCAAAGCCGACTGTGGCAGCCCCCCTTCCGGCCCAAGCAGGACAAACCCCCCGCGGCAGTGATGTCCGGCAACGGCTGAACGCGCAAGTTGGCGACGGTAATGATGGTGATCCATTGACCGCATGCAACCCCCGCCGGATCATGGCGTTTTGCACGCAGTCCGTGCTCCCGCTCACCGTCTGGCCCGGCCTCGGTCGGCGGTCTGGATCCGCTTCCCCACCTCAGTCGCGGAAAGGAAGTATAAGGCCGGCTGGCTGCATCGCCCGTCCGCAAGCAGAGTCTCGGAAGTGCGCCTTGCCCCTCCCCGTCGGCTTGCGCTGCTCCTCCGCCCACAGGATCTTCTGCTGCGACCGCCACCGCGGACACCTCTCGAAAAGGTGCTCGCGGGCCTCCGCCCGGCGCCGGCACCACCCACACTCCGCGCTGGGGGCGGTCAGCCGTCCCTTCCAGGCATTGACCAGTGAGCGCGTGTCCGGTCTCCATCTGGCAGAGCCGCGAGGCGGGCCCCTGGTGCTCCCCAGCCCCAAGTGCCGCTGGCCGGGCAGCTTGTACTCCCTGCCTGTGGCCCGGGCTTCCGTCTAAGTTACTTCCTCTCTGGCATCTCCCGCTCGAGGAGGAGGGCGAGGGATCCTGGGGGGAGGCATCGGGAGCCCTCCACACCCGTCCGTGTATCTATGTAGCACGGAGATTCCGCCCCCCGGTAGCGCCCATCGTCGTGCACGGTCTAGAATCGGAGCCGTGACGAAGGTTTTGTGACGGGGGCTCCAATATCACCACGGAGCTAAGAGCTCGGTGTGGTGGGCGGAACCAGAAGGTGTCACGAACGGTGGGTTCTGATCGACCGAGGGATTTCGAGGACAGCGGATGGAGCCGATCGTGACGGCCGTGCAGGTTCTACAGGTCACCGTTTTTGCGCGGCTTCACACTGCGTCCACCCCGGCGATCCTGAGAACGGTGGCCAGCAGCGTAGGAACGGCGATGGCAGTTTCCCGTTCCCACCCAAGGGAACGACGACACTGAACGGTGGCACTTTGCGACGGCCATGGAGACCAGCTGCAGTTGGCAGGGGGACTGCTTCTGGCGGCATGTATTCGACACTCGTCTCTCCAGAGGAACGTGTGGGGCGTCTTCGGTGGCGGAAAAGCACCGGCCCGCCAGAGGAAGGAATTGGGATGTCCTCAGCAGCTGAAAAGCACCGGCGCCAGAGGATGGAATGGGACGTCTGCAGCAGCTGAAAAGTACCGGCGCCAGAAGATGGCATGGGACGTCTTCAGCAGCTGAAGAGCACCGGTTACACCGCCGCGATGGCGTGCAGCACTGCAGCTCTACACTGCTTCACCAAGTATGCCCTCCGACTGGTTACAGGAGGAGTATGTAGGATCTGCCGGCCAATGGGGTTCCCAGTATTGCCATTACCTTGTGCGTCCAAACGCCCCCAGTGATTCTCTCGTATGGTGGAGTCATGGAGATAGTTTGCGCCCCGTATATAAACCTCAGTCTTCCCCACAGATTATCAACCAACCTCTTCCCGTTTCTCCC
>Ga0307508_10000366_pt1 | contig 54777 bp, 46 predicted proteins | sample 9_EM_MG_FD_203089 | JGI IMG/M metagenome (GOLD analysis project Ga0307508, IMG submission 203089) | Populus trichocarpa ectomycorrhiza microbial communities from riparian zone in the Pacific Northwest, United States - 9_EM | ecosystem: Host-associated > Plants > Roots > Unclassified | place... | reverse complement strand
CGCCCGAGGCGCTGGAGGCGCTGGTGCCGTGGTGCGCCTCGCGCGGGGTGGGCTTCCTGGCGGCGATGCCGCTGGGCAATGGCTTCCTGAGCGGGACGCTGACGCCGGGGCAGGGGTTCGAGCCGGAGGACATGCGCGCCCGGCACCCGCGCTTCACGGCCGAGATGATGGCGGCGAACCAGCCCATCGTGGCCGGGCTGCGGCGGGTCGCGCGGCGGCACGGGGAGTCGGTGACGGCGGCCCAGGTGGCGCTGGCGTGGCTGCTGGCCCAGGGGCCGCACGTGGTGCCGGTGCCGGGGACCAAGCGGGAGGACTGGGCGGCGGAGAACGCCGCGGCGGCGCGCGTGATGCTGACGGCCGAGGACCTCGCCGAGATCGCGACGCTGCCGCCCGCCCGGGGGTCGTGGGACTAGGGATGTGTTGTGCGGCGGATGCGCTCCGGTTCGGGGAAGGGAACCCGCCGCGGAGCTGCGGTGTATAAGAATCAGTGCCGTGCCGCGGCACACGTGCCCCACCGAGAGGAACCCCACCGTGCCACGTCCTCGCCTCACCCTCGCCGCCCCCGCCCTCGCCGCCAGTGCCGCCCTGCTGCTGCTCACCGGCTGCTCGACCGGGGACGGGCAGTCCCCGTTCGAGCGGTCGGGCTCGTCCGCGCCGGGGAAGGAGGGGTCCAAGGGCGGCTCCCCGTCGTCGGCGGCGCCCTCGGCCGGTGAGTCGGCCGCGCCGAAGAAAGGTTCGGCGAAGGTGGTGAGCCTGCTCACCACCAATCTGAATTCGCCCTGGGGAGTGGCCCCGCTGCCGGGCGGGGATCTGCTGGTGTCCTCCCGGGACACCGGGAGGATCTTCAAGATCACGGCGGACAGCGGGAAGCAGACCGAGCTGGGGTCCGTGCCCGGCGTCTCCCCCGCGGGCGAGGGCGGCCTGCTGGGGCTGGCGGTCTCCTCCGATTTCGGCTCGGACCACATGGTGTACGCGTATCTCACCACCGACTCGGACAACCGCATCGTCCGGATGGTGTACAACGACAAGCGCCCCTCGGGCGATCAGCTGGGCGCCCCGGACACGATCTTCAAGGGCATCCCCAAGGGCACGATCCACAACGGCGGCCGGATCGCCTTCGGCCCGGACAAGATGCTGTACGCGGGCACGGGCGAGAGCGGGGAGAAGGGGCTCGCCCAGGACATGGACTCGTTCGGCGGCAAGATCCTGCGGATGACGCCGGACGGTGAACCGGCGCACGGCAATCCGTCGGCCGATTCGGTCATCTACTCCCCCGGCCACCGCAATGTGCAGGGGCTGGCCTGGGACGCCCAGAAGCGGCTGTGGGCATCGGAATTCGGCCAGGACACCTGGGACGAGCTGAATCTGATCCGCCCGGGCAAGAACTACGGCTGGCCGGAGGCGGAGGGCAAGGCCGGAAAGAAGGGGTTCGTCGATCCGGTCGAGCAGTGGAAGACCTCGGAGGCCTCACCGAGCGGTATCGCGTTCGCCAAGGGCTCCATCTGGATGGCGGGGCTGCGCGGTGAGCGGCTGTGGCGTATTCCGCTGCGGGGGACCAAGCCGGTGGCCGAGCCGCAGGCGTTCCTCACCAAGAAGTACGGGCGGCTGCGCAGTGTGGTCGCCACGGACGACGGCGGGCTGTGGGTGGTCACGAGCAATACGGACGGGCGGGGTGATCCGGCCAAGCAGGACGACCGGATTCTGCGGCTGGAGATCAGCTGACGGCGGGCGGTTCCGGTCCCTTTTCGGGCGGTCTGCTTACACTGGCCGTAGCCGCTCACCTACGGGGGTCGCCATGTTCAACCTCATCGACGAGTTGTTCGCGCCCGGTCGCAAACACACCGAAGAGGAGCGCAACCGGCTGGAGTTCACGCTGGAGGACATCGGCGACAGCGACCCGGGGAAGGGTCCTATAGATCTCGACTCCGGCCATGTGGTGATCCGCCCCCGCGAGGGCTGACCACGCGGACAGCCTCGGAGGGACGACCTCGCGGGGACGGCGCGGGGACGACCTCGCAGGAACGAGACCTCGCAGGGTGCGCCCTACGGCACGGGCGTGCGGGCCGTCGCTTCCTCCGCGGGCTTGCGCGGTCCGGGCACGGGCAGCGGCCGCTGATCCGGGTCCGGGTCCGGCGCCTCGATGCTGATGCGCGGCAGCGTCCGGTCCAGCCAGCCCGGCAGCCACCAGTTGGCGCCGCCGAGCAGATGCATCAGGGCGGGGACCAGCAGCGTACGGAGGACGAAGGCGTCCAGGGCGACCGCGGCCGCCAGCCCGATACCGAACATGGCGATGATCCGGTCGCCGCTGAGCACGAACGCCGAGAAGACGGCGATCATGATGACGGCCGCGGAGTTGATGACCCGGCTGGTCTCGGCGAGGCCCACCCGCACCGCGAGCCGGTTGTCGCGGGTGTGCTGCCACTCCTCGTACATCCGGCTGACCAGGAACACCTGATAGTCCATGGAGAGTCCGAAGAGCACCGACACCATGATCACTGGCAGGAACGGCTCGATCGGGCCCGCTCTGCCGAGCCCCAGCGGTTCGCTCCCCCACCCCCACTGGAAGACCGCGACGACGACACCGAAAGACGACGCGACGGCGGCCACATTCATGACCGCCGCCTTGACCGGGATGCCGATGCTGCGGAACGCGAGCAGCAGCAGCACACAGCCCAGCGCCACCACCACCCCGACGAACAACGGCAGCTTGGAGATGATCATCGCCGCGAAGTCGTCATACCCGGCGGTCAGTCCGCCGACGTACACCCGCAGCGAGGTGCCCTCCTCGGCCTTCGGCAGCACCTCGGCGCGCAGGCGCTCCACGAGCCGTGAGGTGTCGGGCGACTGCGGGGCGGTGGTGGGCACAACGGTGATCACGCCGGTGTCGCCCCCGCCGCCGAGTTCCGCCGCGCTCACCGAGGCGACGCCCTCGGTGGTGCGCAGGGTGGTGGTCAGCCGGGTGAAGGCCATCCGGTCCTCGGCGCCGTCGATGCTGCCGATGAGCGTCAGCGGTCCGTTGAAGCCGGGCCCGAACCCCTCGGCGAGCAGGTCGTACGCCTGCCTGGTGGTCGAGGTCTCGGGGTTGTTGCCCTGGTCGGAAGTGCCGAGCCGGAGCGAGAGGGTGGGCAGGGCGAGAGTCAGCATGACGGCGACGGCGACCGCGCCCAGCACCTTGGGGTGGCGTTCCACGAACGACGCCCAGCGGGTGGCGAGTCCGGGCACCGCCTGGGGCCGCGGCCCGTGCTCGGCCAGCCGTCGGCGTTCGCGGCGGCTCAGGGCTCTCCTCCCCATCAGCCCGAGCAGCGCGGGCAGCAGGGTGATGGAGGCGGCGACGGTGAGCGCGACCGTCAGCGCGGCGGCGACCGCGACGCCGTTGAGGAAGCTCAGCCGCAGCACCAGCATGCCGAGCAGGGCCAGGCATACGGTCGCGCCCGCGAAGATCACCGCGCGGCCCGAGGTGGTCACCGCGCGCTGTGCGGCCTCGGCGACCGGCAGCCCCTGCCGCAGACCCCGGCGGTGGCGGGTGACGATGAACAGCGCGTAGTCGATGCCGACGCCGAGCCCGATCAGCATGCCGAGCATGGGCGCGAAGTCGGCGACGGTCATGGCGTGGCCGAGCAGCCCGATCGCCGCGTACGCGGTGCCGACGCCGACGAGCGCGGTGGCGATTGGCAGCAGGGCCGACGCGAGCGAACCGAAGGCCAGGAAGAGGACGACGGCGGCCACGGCGACGCCGATGGCCTCGCTGAGATGGGCGGACCCGGCCGTCTCGGTGAGCCCGGCGCCCACGCCGCCCATCTCGATCCGCAGCCCGGGGGCGGTGGCGGAGCGCGCGGTGTCCAGGACCCGGCGCACCTCGTCCTTGCCCAGGTCGGCGGCGGGTTCGCGGAAGACGACGGTGGCGTAGGCGGTGTGCTGGTCGGCGCTGACGCGGCTGGTGTCGTCGGTGCCGTACGGGCCGGTGATGGAGACGACGCCGGGCAGTTCGGCGACGCGCCGCAGGGCCGCGCTCATCCGCTGCTCGACGTCCCCGGAGCGCACGGTTCCGGCGTGGTCGGCGGTGTGCCAGACGATGGTGTCGGTGTCCCCCGCCCGGTCCGGGAACCGCTGCGCCAGCAGCCGCGAGACCGTGGAGGATTCGGTCCCGGGGATGTCGTAGTTGTTCGAGTACGCGGAGCCGGTCACGGCCGCCGCGGCGGCGACCCCGGCGAAGGCGGCCAGCCAGAGCACGATCACGAGGGCACTGCGCCTGATACACCATCGTGCGAGTGCGGCCATGGCTGCTTTCCGGTCTGTGCACCGAGTGCGTCGTGATGTGCTCGTGATGTCCTCGTGACCAAAGCACTGTGTCAGCCGGAAGAGATCCTTTGTCCCCTTTGTGGGCTTCCCCACATCCGGAACCAGCAGATCCGCCAGCCGTTCGGTCAGCCGCTGACCGAGGGGCGCCCGTTCTCGATGTGCCCGGTGAGACGGCGGTGGAAGGAGGAGTCGCCGTCGGCCGTCAGCACCAGGTCGTACCAGCCGTGGCCCTCCCGCGCCGAGAACTCCACGACCTTCGTCGAGCCCGCGCGCACACTCACCGTCCGCTGCCGCGCGTCCGCGTCGGCCACATAGGCGCGCGGGCGCACGGTGAGCACGATCGTGCGCTCCCCCTTGTTGGTGACGGTGAGCGTGAGCTGCCGTCGGCGGCCGTCGATGCCGCCGCGCACCCGCAGCCCGGCAGCGGCGCCGTCGGCCGTGCCCCGGAATTCGCGGCGGAAGCCGTTCGGCCCGGTGACGACGAAGTCGTAACGCCCGTCCCGCACCGGGACGTCCCAGGTGGACAGGGTCCCGGGCGCCAGGTCGCGGTGCTGGGGCGCCTCGTACTCGTCCGCGTACGGGAAGAGGATGGCGTGCGCGCCGCGCACCCCCGCGTTGGCCAGCGCCAGCCGCATCACCCCCGCCCCCGGCTCGAACACGCCGGACACCTCCGGCTGGTACGGCAGCGGGCGGGCCGGGCGCGTGCCCTCCTCCTGCCGTGGCATCCGCTGGTCGGCGGGCGGCTCCGGCGTCCAGTGGTCGCGGTCCGGCGGGGGCGGCCCCGGGTGGGCGAGCGGCTGCGGGGCGGCGGCGCTGCCGAAGGCGAAGGCGCCGGTCAGATCGCCGCATACGCTCCGGCGCCAGGCGGAGACGTTCGGCACTTCGATGCCCAGCCACTTCTCCAGGAAGCGGGTGGCGGAGGTGTGGTCGAACAGCTCGGAGCAGACGTAGCCGCCGACCGTCCACGGCGAGATCACCAGCATCGGCACCCGCATCCCCAGACCCAGCGGCCGGTCCTGCCACCACTCCTCGGCCACGTCGGCGGGCGGGTTGGGCGGCACCACATGGTCGAAGAAGCCGTCGTTCTCGTCGTAGGTGAGGAAGACCGCTGTCTTGCGCCAGACCTCGGGGTGGGCGGCGAGCGCGTCCAGGACCGCGTACGTCACGGTGGCGCTGTGCGCGGGGGTGGAGACATCGGGGTGCTCGGAGTCCAGCGGGGACGGCACCAGATACGACACCGCGGGCAGCCGCCCGGCCGCCACATCGGCGCGGAACGCCTCCTCGAAGCCGCCCTCCGGGGCCCGGCGCAGGCCCCGCTCGAACAGCCGCCGTTCGTCGTCCGTCAGCTTGTCCAGGCCCGCTTCCAGACCGCCGAGGAGCCGCCGCCGCTCATCGCCGGACGCCTCCAGCACCTTGGTGTAGAACGCGTTCGTGCTGGTGAAGCCCAGCCCGGCCAGCGCCTTGCGGGCCACATCCTTGAACGGCCGGTAGAACTCGATGTTGTTGTCCTGGAAGTTGTCCCACTCCTGGTAGACCTTCCAGCTCACCCCGGCGCGCTCCAGCACCTCGGCGGTGGTGGTCCAGTCGTAGCCGGGGTGGCTGTCCTCCTCGTACGCGTCGTTGCCGACCGCACGCCCTCCGCCCGGCCCCGGCTCGTAGCCGGTGGTGCCGCTGACCCAGTAGTTACGGTTGGGGCTGGTGGAGGAGTGGATGGCGGAGTGGTACGCGTCGCAGATGGTGAACGTGTCGGCCAGCTCGTAGTGGAACGGGATGTCCGCACGGTCGAAGTGGACCATGGTGGCCGGGGACTTGGCGGCGATCCAGTTGTCCATCCAGCCGCCGTGCCAGGCCGCCGCGCCGCCGTCCCAGGAGTGGTCGAGCTGGCCCACGAAGCGGAGGTCCTCGCGCTGCGCCTCGGCGGCCTCGCGCGCTCCGAAGGGCAGCACATGGCCGCCGCCCGGCTTCGGCTGCGCGAAGACGCTCTGCCCGCCGGGCAGGGTGACGGCGTTGGGGTCGGCGTAGCCGCGGACGCCCCGGAGCGTGCCGAAGTAGTGATCGAAGGAACGGTTCTCCTGCATCAGCAGAACCACATGCTCGATGGCGTCGAGACCGCCGGGCGGCGGGGCCGGGTGCGCGGCGAGGGCTGCTTGGAGCGACGGCGGCAGCAGCGAGCCCGCCGCGGCCGCGCCCGTCGCTCCGGCACCGAGTGCGACCAGCCTCCGGCGTGCGATGTCCGATGCCACCTGTCTCTCCCCTGTCCGTGAGCCTCCCTTCGGGACGCTAATGAGGGCAGATGGCCGGTGAACGTCGGCGGCGTTACGGCATGACGGCCAAGATCAGTGGAAAGCCGGGGTCAGGAAGAAGCCGGGGCCAGGGAGCAAGCGGGGTCAGGGAGAGTACGGCGTCAGGGGAAAGTGACAGGCCACCGTGTGCCCCGGGGCGGCCGGTTCGGCGGGCAGCGGCTCCTCCCGCGCGCAGAGGTCCCGGGCGTGCGGGCAGCGGGTGCGGAACCGGCAGCCGGAGGGCGGATCGGCGGCCGACGGGGTCTCCCCGCCGAGCGGCGCGGCCGACGGCCGTACGCCCGGATCGGCGTGGTCCGCCGTGTCCAGCAGCCCACGGGTGTACGGGTGGAGGGGCGAGGCGAACACGGTCGCAGCCGGGCCGGTTTCCACCATCTTGCCCAGGTACATCACACCGACCCGGTCCGCGAGATACCGGACCACGGCGAGGTCGTGCGAGATGAACAGGTACGCCACACCCTTCTCGCGCTGCAACTCCCGCATCAGGTTGAGGATCTGCGCCTGTACGGAGACGTCCAGCGCGGAGACCGGTTCGTCCGCCACGACGAGCGACGGCGCGCGCGCGCGCCCCCGGGCCAGCCCGAGCCGCTGCCGCTGACCGCCGGAGAACTCATGCGGATAGCGGTCCACCGCACCGCGCTCCAGACCCACGTCGTCCAGCAGCCGCGCGACCCGCGCGCGCTGCCCGGCGGGGTCCCCGATGCCCTGGATGACCAGCGGCTCGCGCAGGATCGCCGCCACCCGCATCCGCGGGTCCATCGAGGCGTACGAGTCCTGGAACATCAGCTGCACCTCGCGGCGGTGCGCCTTGCGGGCGCGCCGGTCCAGCGTGGCGGGGTCGCGCTCACCGAAGCGCTCACCTAAGCGCCCACCGAAACGAATGGAACCGGCGGTCGGGGTTTCCATGCCGACGACGAGCCTGCCGAGGGTGGACTTCCCGCAGCCGGACTCCCCCACGATCCCGAACGTCTCGCCGCGCCGCACGGAGAGAGACACCCCGGCCACCGCGCTCACCGCCGCGCCCCGGCGGCGGGCGAACGGGCCGCCGCGCAGGGGGTAGTCCTTGGTCAGGCCGGTGACCCGCAGCAGGACGTCATCGGTACGAACCGAGGCCGAGGCCGGGACCGGAGCCGAGACAGGGACCGGAGCCGCCGGAACCACCTCGGCGACGGGATCGGCATGGGCATCGGCATCGGCATCGGCCGCTACGGGATGGAAGCAGGCGAAGGCGTGCGCCTCGCGACGCGCGCCCCCGTCCGTCCCCTCCAGCGGCGGATCAGCCGTCTCGCACCGCTCGCTCGCGAACCCGCACCTCGGCGCGAAGCGGCAGCCCGTGAGCCGGGCTACGGGCGACGGCGGGAGGCCCGGGATCGTGGCCAGCGGCTGGGACGCGTCGGCGGCGCGTTCCGGGAGGGCGGCGAAGAGCGCCTGGGTGTAGCGGTGGCGCGGAGCGGCGAACAGGGCGCGCACACCGGCCCGTTCCACCGTCCGGCCCGCGTACATCACCGCCACCCGGTCCACCCGCCGGGCGATCACCCCGAGGTCGTGGGTCACCAGGATCAGCGCCATGCCCAGCCGCGCCCGCAACGAGTCGATCAGCTCCAGGATCTGGGCCTGCGTGGTGACGTCCAGCGCCGTCGTCGGCTCGTCGGCGATCAGCAGCCGGGGTTCGCAGATCAGGGCCATGGCGATGGCGACCCGCTGCCGCATACCGCCGCTGAGCTGGTGCGGATAGGTCCGCAGCCGCTCCCCGGGCTGCGGCAGGCCGACCAGCCGCAGCATCTCCTCGGCCCGCCGCCACGCCTCCGCCCGCCCCACGCCCTTGTGCAGCAGCAGCGGTTCGGCGACCTGGGCGCCGATGGTCATGGTGGGGTTGAGGGAGGTGAGCGGGTCCTGGAAGACCATGCCGATGGTGTTGCCGCGTACGCCCCGCAGCACCGGTTCGGGCGCGCTCGCCAGGTCCGTACCGGCGAAGGTGAGGGAACCGCCGGTGATACGGGCTCCGCCCGGCAGCAGGCCCAGCACGCTCAGCGCGGTCATCGTCTTGCCGCAGCCGGACTCGCCGACGAGGCCCAGCGCCTCGCCCGGGGCGAGGTCGAGGGAGACCCCGTCGAGGGCGTGCGCGGTGCGGCGGCGGTCGCCGTCGCGGTCCGGGATCTCGACGTGGAGGTCGTCGACGCGCAGCAGGGAGTCGGTCATCAGCCGTTCCTCCCGAGCCGCTGGAGCCGCGCGTCGAAGGCGTCCCGCAGGCCGTCGCCGATGAAGGTGAACGCGGCGACGACGAGCACGACCGCGATGCCGGGCGGGAAGATCAGCCACCAGTAGCCGACCTGGGTGTAGGTGATGCCGGTGCTGAGCATGGAGCCCCAGTCGGCGGCGGGCGGAGGGATGGACAGGCCGAGGAACGACAGATAGGCGACGTACAGGATCGCGTCGGCGATCTGGAACGTGGCGTTGACGATCACCGTGCCGATGGCGTTCGGCACGATGTGCCGGAAGACGGCCCGGGCACCGCCGCCGCCCATGAGCCGCATGGCGTGGACGTAGTCGCGGCCGCGCAGGGCCAGCGCCTCGCCGCGCAGGAGGCGGGCCGGGGACAGCCAGGCGACGGAGGCGATGATCAGGATCAGCACGGCTTTGCTCGGGGTGACGATCGTGGCCACGACGACCAGCAGGAACAGCGCCGGGATGGCGAGCACGGCATCCGTGATCCGCATCATCGCGGCATCCAGCCAGCCGCCGAAGTAGCCCGCGACGGCGCCGTACACGGTGCCGATGAGGGTGGCCAGCAGCCCCGCCGCGAGGCCGACCTCCAGGGAGGTCTGGCCGCCGGTCATCAACCGGCCCAGCATGTCGTAGCCGAGGTCGGTGGTGCCGAGCGGATGGCCGGGGCTGCCGGGCGGGAGGTTGGCCCGGCTCAGGTCCGTGTGCGTCTGGTCGGTGGGGCGGATCAGCGGGCCGAGGAAGCAGAACGCCATCAGCGCCACCAGCACCACCGCGCCGGTCAGGGCCGGTTTGTCGCGGGTGAAGACGGACAGCGCGCGGCGGGCGAGGCCGGGGGTGGCGGCCGCGGCGCTCACGGAGGCACTTGCGTTCACGGAGCCCGCGGCGGTCACGAGACGCTCCTGATCCGGGGGTCGAGGGCGGCGTACGCGATATCGGTGAGCAGCGAGCCGAGGACGGTGGCGACGCCGACGAGGAGCGTCACCCCGAGCAGCACCGGGAAGTCCGAGCCCTGGGCCGCGTTCCAGAACAGCAGCCCCATCCCCGGGTAGTTGAACATCGACTCCACGACGAGCGCGCCGCTGAAGAGCGTCGGAAGGTAGAGGCCGAGGAGGCCCGCGAGCGGGATGAGCGCGTTGCGCAGCACATGCCGGGCCATGATCCGGGCGTTGGACTGGCCCTTGGCGCGCGCGGTGCGGACGTAGTCCTCGCTCAGGTTGTCCAGCACCGCCGAGCGCGTGTAGCGGCTGAACGCGGCGACGATGCCGAGCGCCAGCGTGACCACCGGCAGCACCAGCGCGGACGGGGCGGACAGGATGCCGCCGACCGTGTCCGCCTGCGGGGCCTCGGCCGGGAAGAGCTGGAGCCGCTGGCTGAAGACGAGGATGAGGACGAGGCCGAGGAAGAAGACCGGCGTGGCGTACGCGAGGAACGCGACCCCGGTGAGCAGATGGTCTGCGATCCCGCCCCGGCGTACGGCCTGGAGGACGCCGAGCGGAACGGCGAGGACGGCCGCGAGCGCGATCGACAGCCCGGTCAGCACCAGGGTCTTGGGGAGCCGGTCGGCCAGCAGGGCGGTGACGGTCTGGTTGAGCTTGTACGACTCGCCGAGGTCGCCGGTGAGCAGTCGGCCCAGGTAGTGGACGTACTGGAGGGGCAGCGAGAGGTCGTAGCCCTGCTGGTGGTCGAAGTGCTCGACGGCCTGCGGGGTGGCCCGGGGGCCGAGGATCGCGCGGGCCGGGCCGCCGGGGAGCTGATGCAGCAGCACGAAGACGATGACGGAGACGAGGAGCAGGACGACGGCCGCCTGCGCGGTCCGCTGCGCCAGGAACCGGATCATCGGCGTCCCTTCGCGTCCTTGACGAAGTACCAGTCCTGGGGCGCCAGGGTGAGCGTCGGATTCTGGTCGATGCCGCGCAGGTCGTTGCGGATGACGGAGACCTGGTAGGCGGGGTTGGGGGTCCACAGGACGGGGACCTGCCGGGCGACGTACTCCCCGTAGCGCCGCATGGCGGCCGGATCGCCGGAGTACTCGGTGGCCTTGATCAGCTCATCGGCCCGCGGATCGGACCAGTTGCCCATGTTGGAGGGGGCGCCGGTGGCGAAGAGCTGCTCCCCGCTGGGGGCGGGCGGGAAGTACCAGCTGCCCGCCGTTCCGAAGAACCCCAGCTCCCACGCCGAGCACAGCGGCTCGGTCCGCCTACAGGGGACGGTCGTGCCGAGGACGGTGTTGAGCGGCTGCTGCCGGATGTCGAGGGCGATCCCGGCCCGGTCGTACGAGGACTTGATCTCCTGCATCTGGTTGGAGGTCTCGGTCGAGCCGGACTGGGACAGCAGCGACAGCTTCAGCCGCCGCCCCGCCCCGATCCCCCTCCCGCAGGCGTCCGCCCCCGCCCCGGGCCGTACGCACCGCAGCGCCCCGCCGCGCTCGCGCCAGCCGTGCGCGGCCAGCAGCCGCCGCGCCCTGGCCGGGTCGTACGGGTACGGGTCGCGGGCCAGCAGGCTGTCCGGGACCGGGCCGCGGGTGGGGGCGGAGGTGCCGTGCCAGACGACCCGGGCGAGGGAGCGCTGGTCGATCAGGTACTGGAGGGCCCGGCGCAGATAGGTCTGGCGCAGCAGCGGGCCCGCGGTGGGGTGGTTGAGGTTGAGGACGATGTACGTGATCGCCCAGCCCTCCCAGGGGTCGACGCGATAGCCCAGCTCCTTGAACCGTCCGGCCTGGGCCATGACCGAGGGCGGGATGTAGCCGTAGTCGACGCCGCCGGAGCGCAGCACGTTGAATTCGGAGTCGGCGGTGGTGAACGGCTTGAAGACGACGCGGTCGAGGTGGGGTTTGTCGGGGCCGGTGTAATGGCGGTTGGGGACGAGCGAGACCTGACCGGAGGTGCTCCACCGGTCGATCGTCCAGGGTCCGGAGACGGTCTTCCACAGCGGATCGGTGGCGAACGCCGAGAGCCGTTTGGCGTGCCGGATCAGCCGGGCGAAGGCCTTCCGGGGGCTTTCGTTCCGCGGGTTCCACGCGTGGCGCGGCAGCGGGACGATGTTCTGGCCGAGCTGGTTGGCGGTGAACCAGGCGGGGTTGTACGCGCGGACGAGCCGGAGCCGGAAGGTGCGGTCGTCGACCGTCTCGAACCGTTTGACGTTGTCGGGCAGGAGGCCGGGCGAATAGCCGCCCCACTCCTTCTTGTTGTCCTTGATCAGATCGAACCAGAACTTGACGTCCCCCGTGGTCACGGGGGTTCCGTCGGACCAGGTGCAGCCCCGCTTCAGGGTGACGGTCACGGTCGTGTCGCCGTCGCCGTAACGGGGTGGCTCGGCGAGGTTGCGCGGGTTGTCCATGGTGAGCTTCCCGCCGCTGCGCACCGGCTGGTACAGCGGCGGATACAGCAGGCCCTGCAGAGCGCCGTTGTACGAGGCCAGATAGCCGGGGGCGCCGATCGGGAAGATCCAGTTGGGCCCGGCGGCGGGCGGCAGCGCCATGGTCGCCGTACCGCCCTCGACCCTGGTCCCGCCGGTCGCGCCGACGTCCGTGACCCGCCCGGAACCGGCCGAACAGCCGCCGATCAGCAGGGCCACGAGCAGGATGGGTATGACGGTGCGTCCGCTCAAGCGTCTTCGTCTGCCTGAGCGTCTGCGTATGCGTATGCCGGACAGCCCCATACCGCCTCCATGAGGTCAACGGGCTCTCTGGTACGTCTGGCGCGTCTGGTGCGACAACTTACGGATGGTAACCACCAAGGCCCGCCGTGACATCGTCTTCATTCGGCCAACGCATATCACCGCATAGGGTGAGCGCGGACCGACCGGAAGCGAGGCAGCATGGCACCCACCACCTCCCGAGGCCGCCGTCTGCGGATCGGCATCGGCGGCATGCACATCGAATCCAGCACCTTCAGCCCGCACCGCGCCGGATACGACGACTTCCGCGTCACCCGCGGCGACGACCTGCTGGCCCGCTACGGCTGGACCCGGCCGGACGGCGACCTCGGCGGGCTCGTCGAATGGGTGCCGCTGGTGCACGCCGTCGCGCTTCCCGGCGGACCCGTCGAGTCCGCCGTCTACGCCCGGCTCAAGGCCGAACTCACCGACCGTATCCGGGCGGCCGGTCCCCTCGACGGGCTGGTGTACGACATCCACGGCGCGATGAGCGTCGTCGGCATGGAGGACGCCGAGGCCGACCTCACCGACGCGGTACGCGACGCCCTCGGGCCCGACGCGCTGATCTCCGCCGCCATGGATCTCCACGGCAACGTCTCACGCCGCTTCGCCGACCGCCTCGACCTGCTCACCGCGCACCGGCTCGCCCCGCACGAGGACGCCTGGGAGACGCGTGAGCGCGCCGCCCGCAAGCTCGTCGAACGCCTCGCCTCCGGCAAGGGCCGCCCGCATGTCGCCTGGGTGCAGATCCCGGTGCTGCTGCCCGGCGAGAAGACCAGCACCCGGCTGGAGCCCGCCGCCTCGCTCTACGGGCGGCTGGCCGCCGTCGAGGCGCTCGACGGGGTCGTGGACGCGGCGATCTGGGTCGGTTACGCCTGGGCCGACGAGCCGCGTTGCCGGGCCACCGTGGTCGTCACCGGCGACGATCCCGCGCTCGTCGTCGACCAGGCGCGGTCGCTGGCCCGCGAGTACTGGGAGGTGCGCCGCGACTTCGCCTTCGTCGGCCCCACCGGCGGCGCCGACGAATGCGTCGCCGACGCCCTCGCCTCGCCCGACCGCCCCTTCCTCATCAGCGACTCCGGCGACAACCCGACGGCGGGCGGGGCCGGTGACCTCGCGTACATGCTGCGCCGCCTGCTCGCCCACGAGGAGCTGGCCTCGGGCCGCGCCACCGCCCTCCACCCCGGTATCACCGATCCGGCGGCGGTGGCGCGGTGCCTCGCCGCGGGGTTGGGTGCCACGGTCTCGCTCCCGGTCGGCGGGCACATCAGCGGGCCCACGGCCCACGGTGGCCCGTACGACCTGGTCGGCGAGGTGGTATCCGTGTGCCGGGACGACGAGGCGGGCGGCGATGTCGCGGCGGTGCGGTGCGGCGGGGTCACCGTGGTTCTGACCAGCCGCCGCAAGCCGTTTCATCGGCTGGCCGACTTCGGGTCGCTGGACCCTCGGACGTACGACCTGGTCGTGGTGAAGATCGGCTACCTGGAGCCGGAGCTGTACGAGATGGCGGCGGACTGGCGGCTCGCCCTGACGCCGGGCGGCGTCGACCAGGACCTTCTGCGGCTGGGCCACCACCGGGTCGAGCGCCCCCTGTACCCGTTCGACACGGAGATGTCCGAGCCGGACCTGACCCCCGTGCTGCTGTAACCGGGGCGCCTGCGGCGCAGAGTCCCCCACCCCGCCCCTTCCCGAAACCGGGGGCAAGCCCCCGGCCCCCGTGGTGGGGGCTCCGCCCCCACACCCCCGCTCCTCAAACGCCGGAGGGGCTAGGGGATTGGGGCACCTCCGCCCGCCCCCGGAGAGGCCGGAGGCGGGCGGCCCAGCCGCCGCGCCCCGCGCCCCTGGCCGTGAAGCACATCCGCCCCGACCCCCGCGCCCCCGAAGAGGCCGGGGGTGGGGCGCACCCACCCCCGGACCGCCCCCTCTCCCTGGAGGGGCCGGATGCACCCCAGGTTGTGGGCAATCGTTCCGCCGGGGGGCACCTCCCAGCGGTAGCTGGGGGCGGAACGGGTGGGCACAACCCGGCCACCGGCCCGCACCCGGCAACGAGACCCGCGGGCCCGCAGCGCACCCCGCACACCCACCGGGCCGCACCCGGCAACGAAACCCGCAGCCGCGCAGCGCACCCCGGCACACCCACCGGCCCGCACCCGGCAACGAAAGCCACACCCCGCACACACACCGGCGGCGGGGCGCAACCACGCACCCCGCCGCCGGACCGCACCCAGCGGAAACCGCTAGCCCTCTACGCCCAGCCTCTGCAGGATCAGCTCGCGCACGCGCGCCGCGTCCGCCTGGCCGCGGGTGGCCTTCATGACGGCCCCGACCAAGGCACCGGCCGCCGCGACCTTGCCCGCACGGATCTTGTCCGCGATAGCGGCATTGGCGGCGATCGCCTCGTCCACGGCCGTACCCAGCGCGCCCTCGTCCGAGACGACCTTCAGGCCGCGCGCGGCGACAACCGCGTCCGGACCGCCCTCACCGGCCAGCACGCCCTCGATCGTCTGGCGGGCCAGCTTGTCGTTGAGGGAGCCCTCCTCGACCAGGGCGCACACCCGGGCGACCTGGGCCGGGGTGATGGGGAGGGCGGCGAGCTCGGTGCCCTCCTCGTTGGCGCGGCGGGCCAGCTCGCCCATCCACCACTTGCGCGCGGCACCCGCATCCGCGCCCGCGTCGATCGTCGCGGTGATCAGATCGATCGCACCCGCGTTGAGGACGGACTGCATCTCGTGGTGCGAGATGCCCCAGTCCTCCCGCAGCCGGGTCCGCCGCACCCGCGGCAGCTCCGGCAGCGTGCCGCGCAGCTCCTCGACCCACTCGCGCGAAGGCGCGACGGGCACGAGGTCCGGCTCGGGGAAGTACCGGTAGTCCTCGGCCTCTTCCTTGATCCGGCCGGAGGTCGTGGAGCCGTCCTCCTCGTGGAAGTGACGGGTCTCCTGGATGATCGTCCCGCCGTCGCCGAGCACCGCCGCGTGCCGCTGGATCTCGAAGCGGGCGGCCCGCTCGACGGACCGCAGCGAGTTGACGTTCTTCGTCTCGGAGCGGGTGCCGAACTTGTCGGCACCGTGCGGCCGCAGCGACAGGTTCACGTCGCACCGCATCTGGCCCATTTCCATACGCGCGTCGGAGACCCCGAGCGCCTTGATGAGCTCGCGCAGCTCGGCGACGTACGCCCGCGCGATCTCGGGGGCCCGCTCCCCGGCCCCGACGATCGGCTTGGTGACGATCTCGATGAGCGGAATCCCGGCCCGGTTGTAGTCCAGGAGGGAGTGCGAGGCGCCGTGGATACGGCCCGTCGCGCCGCCCACGTGGGTGGACTTGCCGGTGTCCTCCTCCATGTGGGCGCGCTCGATCTCGACGCGGAAGATCTCGCCGTCGACCTCGACGTCCAGGTAGCCGTTGAAGGCGATCGGCTCGTCGTACTGCGAGGTCTGGAAGTTCTTCGGCATGTCCGGATAGAAGTAGTTCTTCCGGGCGAAGCGGCACCATTCGGCGATCTCGCAGTTCAGCGCGAGACCGATCTTGATGGCGGACTCGACGCCGATCGCGTTGACGACGGGCAGCGAGCCGGGCAGGCCGAGGCAGGTGGGGCAGGTCTGCGCGTTGGCGTCGGCGCCCAGCGACGTCGAACACCCGCAGAACATCTTGGTCTTGGTGCCGAGCTCGACATGGACCTCGAGCCCCATCACGGGCTCGTAGGCGGCCAGGGCGTCCTCGTACGACACCAGTTCAGTGACGGTCACGGAAAACCAACCTCTCAACCCGCGAGGACGTCGTCGTCGCCCATGCGCTTGAGCTCGCGGACGAGCAGGGCGACGCCGGTGGCGATGGCGGCGGCGGAGACCACCGCGTCGGCCAGCTGCAGCTTGTCGTTCTCGAAGCGGGCCTTCTTGGCCTGCTTGAACACGCTGACCGCGCCGAACAGCGAGGTCGCGATGGTCAGATAGGTGCCGGGCTTGGACTTCTTGAAGCCCTTGGCCTTCTTGATCGCACTCATAGCGACGGTGCCTCCTCGATCAGCGGGTGGCCCCACCGCTCGGTGAGCGCGGCCTCGACCGCGGCACCGACCCGGTAGAGCCGGTCGTCGGCCATGGCGGGAGCGATGATCTGCAGTCCGACCGGCAGACCGTCCTCCGGCGCCAGACCGCAGGGCAGTGACATGGCCGCGTTCCCCGCCAGGTTCGAAGGAATCGTGCACAGGTCGGCGAGGTACATCGCCATCGGGTCGTCGGCGCGCTCGCCGATCGGGAAGGCGGTGGTCGGCGTGGTCGGCGAGATCAGCACGTCGACCTGCTCGAACGCCTTCTCGAAGTCCTGGGTGATCAGGGTGCGGACCTTCTGCGCCGAGCCGTAGTACGCGTCGTAGTAGCCGGAGCTGAGCGCGTACGTGCCGAGCATGATCCGGCGCTTGACCTCCGCGCCGAAGCCCTCCGCACGGGTGAGCGCGGTGACTTCCTCGGCGGACTTGGTGCCGTCGTCGCCCGCCCGCAGCCCGTAGCGCATGGCGTCGAAGCGGGCCAGGTTGGACGAGCACTCCGACGGCGCGATCAGGTAGTACGCGGCCAGGGCCTTGTCGAAGGACGGGCAGGAGATCTCCACGATCTCGGCGCCCAGCTCGCGCAGCAGCTCCACCGACTCGGCGAAGCGCTGCATGACACCGGCCTGGTAGCCCTCGCCCGCGAACTCCTTGACCACGCCGACGCGCATGCCGCGCACGCTGCCGTTGCGGGCGGCCTCGACGACCGCCGGAACCGGAGCGTCGATGGAGGTCGAGTCGAGCGGGTCGTGCCCGGCGATCACCTCGTGCAGCAGGGCCGCGTCCAGCACGGTACGGGCGCAGGGGCCGCCCTGGTCCAGCGAGGACGAGAACGCGACCATGCCGTACCGGGAGACCCCCCCGTACGTCGGCTTGACGCCGACCGTGCCGGTGACGGCGGCGGGCTGGCGGATGGAGCCGCCGGTGTCGGTGCCGATGGCCAGGGGCGCCTGGAAGGACGCGAGGGAGGCGGAGGAGCCGCCTCCGGAGCCGCCGGGGATGCGGGTGAGGTCCCACGGGTTGCCGGTGGGCCCATACGCGCTGTTCTCCGTCGAGGACCCCATGGCGAACTCGTCCATGTTGGTCTTGCCGAGGACGATCACGTCCGCGTCCCGCAGCCGCTGGGTCACGGTCGCGTCGTACGGCGGAATCCACCCTTCGAGGATCTTGGAACCGACGGTGGTCGGAATCCCCTTGGTGGTGAAGATGTCCTTGAGCGCGAGCGGAACCCCGGCCAGCGGGCCCAGTTCCTCGCCGCGCGCCCGCTTCTCGTCGACGGCGCGGGCTTGCGCGAGCGCGCCCTCGCGGTCCACGTGCAGGAAGGCGTGCACCTTCTCGTCGACGGCCTCGATACGGGCCAGATGGGCTTCGGTGACCTCGACGGCGGTGAGCTCGCCGGAAGCGACCTTGGCGGCGATCTCCGCCGCGGTGAGCCTGATCAAGTCAGTCATGCGGGTCAGTCCTCCCCCAGGATCTGCGGCACCTTGAAACGCTGCTGCTCCTGGGCCGGGGCGCCGGAGAGCGCCTCCTGCGGGGTCAGCGACGGACGGACCTCGTCCGGCCGCATGACGTTGGTCAGGGGCAGCGGGTGGGAGGTCGGCGGTACGTCTTGGTCGGCGACCTCGGAGACGCGGGCCACCGCGCCGATGATGTCGTCCAGCTGTCCGGCGAAGTGGTCTAGCTCTTCCGCCTTCAGCTCCAGACGCGCCAGCCGTGCGAGGTGGGCGACCTCCTCGCGCGTGATGCCAGGCATGCAGCGATCCTCAGGGTGAGTGTGAAGTGTTTTCCGGCCCCAATCCTATGGCGCCGCCACCACGAGGCGCGAAACGCTTAGTGCACAGCGTTGTGGGCAATCGTTCCGCCGGGGGGCACCTCCCAGCGGTAGCTGGGGGAGGGACGGGTGGGCACAACCCACCCACCGGCCCGCACCCGGCACCGAAACCGCAAGGGGCACGGGCCCTACGTCACCGGCTGATCCGCGTCCTTCTCCTCGGGAGCGGGCGTCCGCTCCTCGCGGTGCCACCCGCTCTCCCCCCGCGCCCGCAGCCACGCCGTCGTCTCGTCCGGCGGCATCGCGGCCGCCACCAGCCACCCCTGCACCGCGTCACAGCCCAGATCCCGCAGCCGCTCCCACGTCTCGTCGTCCTCGACGCCCTCCGCGACGACGAGCAGCCCCAGCGAATGCGCGAGATCGACCGTGCAGCGCACGATCTCCGCGTCCTCGTTGTCCACGGCGAGCCGGGCCACGAACGAGCGGTCGATCTTCAGCTCGCTCACCGGCAGCCGCCGCAGATGGACCAGCGACGAATACCCGGTGCCGAAGTCGTCCAGGGACATCTTCACCCCGTGCCCGGTCAGCCCGGCGAGGGTGTCGGCGGCCCGCTGCGGGTCCTCCAGCAGCACGTGCTCCGTTATCTCCAGCTGGAGCGCCCCCGCCGGGACCCCGTGCCGGGCGAGGCGCCCGGCGACGGCTCCGGCGAAACCGGGGGTGTGCACATCGCGCGGCGAGACGTTGACGGCGACCGGCACCATCAGGCCGTCGGCGCGCCAGCGCGCGACCTGGCCGAGCGCGGTCTCCAGGACGTACCCGGTCAGCCGGGGCATCAGCCCGGAGCTCTCGGCCATGGAGATGAACTCGTCCGGCGGCACCTTCCCCCGCTCCGGGTGCACCCAGCGGACCAGCGCCTCAAGACCGGCGACATGGCCGTCGAAGCCGACCTTGGGCTGGTAATGCAGCTCGACGTCGCCCGCGTCCAGCGCGCGCCGCAGATCGCCCAGCAGGCCGAGCCGGTCGGGGGTGTTGCCGTCGCGCCGCGCCTCGTACAGCTCGACGCCGCTGCGGTCCCGCTTCGCCTGGTACATGGCGACGTCCGCGCGGCGCAGCAGCCCCTCGGCGTCGAGCGCGTGATCGGGGTAGACGGCGACCCCGGCGCTGGCCTCCAGCACCAGGGTCAGCCCGTCCAGGTCGAGCGGGGAGCCGAGGTCGCCGACGAGGACGCGGGCGCTGCGCTGGGCGCTGGTGAGCGAGTCGGTGGTGGGCAGCAGGACGGCGAACTCGTCGCCGCCGAGCCGCGCCACCTCGGCCCCGCGGGGCAGCGCCAGCCGCAGCCGCTCGGCGATCTGGAGCAGCAGCCGGTCGCCCGCGAGGTGGCCGAGGGTGTCGTTGACCGAACGGAAGCGGTCGAGGTCCAGCAGGACGAGCGCGGTGCGGGCTCCGGCCCGCTCGGCCTCGTCCAGCGCGGTCCAGGTGCGCTCCAGCAGCCACTGGCGGTTGGGCAGCCCGGTGAGCGGGTCGCGCAGCTGCTCCTCGGCGCGGACCCGGGCGATCCACAGCGTGGAGTCGAGGGCGACCAGCGGCACGGCGAACAGCGGGAGCAGCAGCGGGGTGTCCCCGGCGACGACGACGATGAGCGGGGCGATGCCGAGGAGCGCGAGGCCGACGAGGGCCTGCCGGAAGAGGGCGGTGCGGGCGACGGTGGGCAGTCCGGCGCCGGGCGGCGCGAGGGAGTACCAGAGCAGGGAGCGAGTCACCGCGAGGTAGACGAAGGCGGCCAGGACCGTCTGGGGGATGGCGGAGACGTGCCAGGTGTCGGTGTGCCAGGGCTCTTCGACGGACGGCGTGGTGCCGAAGGCGGCGAGGATGAGGGCGGCCGCGCCGACGCCGAGGATGTCGACCGCGCCGTGCAGGGCGGCCTGCCGCCAGCGGTGCCGCCGGGCGGCGCCGACCAGGACCACGACGGCGAGGCTGACGAGCATCGCGGGCATCCAGCCGTAGAGCAGGAGCGCGGCCAGGGTTAACGCCGCGCCCGAGCCGGTGCCGCCCCACCAGCGGTCCCGGCCGAGAGCGACGAGATGGCCGACGATGATTCCGGTGAGGACCGCGAGCGACCAGCCCACGGTGCCGTCGGGAAAGAGCGCATGGCCCGCGTCGAGCACTCGGAATACTCCGATGCCGAGTGCGAAAGCGGCCATGGCGACCGCGGCGGCGGGCAGTGCGGGCAGGACAACCCGGCGAAGCCGCGACGCCGGTGCGGCGCTTTCGGTCGGTTTCATACCCGTCCCTCTCACAGCCGGCGGTGCCAGCGCCACGGCAGGCGCACACCTCAACAGTAGGCGGCAGAAGGGCATGGCGGGCGGCGATCGGCAGCGGTTGCCCGAATGCCGCCCGACGATCCATAGCCTTCTGGTATGCGCTGTAAGGGTGATGCCCGCTGGCTGTGCCCGGGAAGTGCTCCCAGTCGTATTCCGGCCAGCTTTACGGCGCTCCGGCACCGAAGATGGCCGGACTACTGCGCCGGACGGGTGTCCGGACTACTCCTCGTGAGCGACTTGACTACTCCTCGGACTCCTCCTTGGTCTTCTCCTTGGTCTCCGCTTCGGACTCCTCCGGAGGCGTGACGGCGACCTCGCGTGCGGCGTCGGCGCCCTGTTCGAGGAGGACGGCAAATCCGTCGTCATCGAGCACGGGCACCTTCAACTGCATGGCCTTGTCGTACTTCGAACCGGGATTGTCGCCGACGACCACGAAATCGGTCTTTTTCGAAACAGAGCCGGTGACTTTCGCACCACGGTTCTGCAGCGCCTCCTTGGCACCGTCCCGGGTGTGCGATTCCAGGGTGCCCGTGACCACCACGGTCATCCCCTTGAGCGGCAGCGGGCCCGCGTCCTCGGCCGCTTCCTCCTCCAGGCGCACTCCGGCGCGCCGCCACTTCTCCACGATCTCGCGGTGCCAGTCCACGGCGAACCACTGCTTGACCGAGGCGGCGATGATTCCGCCGACGCCCTCGGTGGCCGCCAGTTCCTCCTCACCGGCCTCGGCGATCCGGTCCAGCGAGCGGAATTCCCGGGCCAGCGCGGTGGCCGCGACCGGGCCGACATGACGGATCGAAAGGCCGGTGATGATCCGGGCCAGCGGGCGCTGCTTGGCGGCCTCGATATTGGCCAGCATCGCCAGGGCGTTCTTCTTCGCCTCGCCCTTCTGGGTGGCGAAGAAGGTGACGACCTTCTCCTCGCCCGTCTCCGGATCGCGCTTGGGCAGCCCACTGTCCGGGTCCAGTACATACGAGCGGATGGGCAACAGTTGTTCGATCTTCAGGTCGAACAGATCGCCCTCGTCCCGCAGCGGCGGCTCGGCGGGTTCCAGCGGCTGGGTGAGGGCGGCCGCGGCGACATATCCGAGGTTCTCGATGTCCAGGGATTTCCGCCCCGCGAGATAGAAAATCCGCTCGCGCAGCTGCGCCGGGCAGGACCGGCTGTTGGGACACCGCAGATCGACATCGCCCTCCTTGGCGGGCTGCAGCGCCGTCCCGCACTCCGGGCACGCGGCGGGCATCACGAATTCGCGCTCGCTGCCGTCCCGCAGATCGGCGACCGGACCCAGGATCTCCGGAATGACATCGCCCGCTTTTCGCAGCACCACGGTGTCACCGATCAGCACACCTTTGGCCTTGACTACGTCCTGGTTGTGCAGTGTCGCGAATTCGACCTCCGAGCCCGCGACTGTGATCGGTTCAACCACCGCATAAGGCGTCACCCGCCCCGTGCGCCCCACGCCCACCCGGATGTCGACCAGCTTGGTGTTGACCTCCTCGGGCGGGAACTTCCAGGCGATCGCCCAGCGCGGCGCCCGCGAGGTGGAGCCGAGCCGCCCCTGCAGCGGGATCTCGTCCAGCTTGACGACCGCGCCGTCGATCTCGTGCTCCACCGAATGGCGGTGCTCGCTGACCCCGTAGTGCGCGATGAACTCGCGCACGCTCTCGATCGTGTCCACCACTTGGAAGTGGGCGGCGGTCGGCAGCCCCCACTCGTGGAGCAGCTCGTACGCCTGCGACAGCCGCTCGATGGCGAAGCCGTCGCGCGCGCCGATCCCGTGGACCACCATGTCCAGCGGACGGCTCGCGGTGATCTTCGGGTCCTTCTGGCGCAGCGAACCCGCCGCCGCGTTCCTCGGGTTGGCGAACGGCGGCTTCTCCGCCTCCACCAGCCGCGCGTTCAGCTCCTCGAACGCCTTCCGGGGCAGGAAGACCTCGCCGCGCACCTCCACCAGCGCCGGGACGCGGTCGCCCGTCAGCCGGTTGGGGATCTTGGCGATGGTGCGCACGTTGGGCGTGATGTCCTCGCCGGTGCGCCCGTCGCCTCGGGTCGCGGCGCGGGTCAGCCGCCCGTGCTCATAGGTGAGGTTGACCGCGAGGCCGTCCACCTTCAGCTCGCACAGGAAGTGGTACGCGCCGGTGCCCAGCTCCTTGGCGATGCGGTCGGCCCACGCCCCCAGCTCGTCATCGTCGAACGCGTTGTCCAGGCTGAGCATCCGCTCGCGGTGCTCGACCTCGGTGAACTCCGTCTCGTACGCCCCCGCCACCTTCTGGGTGGGCGAATCGGGGGTCCGCAGCTCGGCGTGCTCCTCCTCCAGCGCCTCCAGCCTGCGCAGGAGCCTGTCGAACTCCGCGTCGCTGACGATCGGGGCGTCCTTCACGTAGTAACGGAAGCGGTGCTCCTCGACCTGCTCAGCGAGCTTGGCGTGCTCATCCCGTGCCTCTGCGGGCACTGTCGACTGCTGTTCGCCGGCCACCGTGTCGTCCTCCCAGTTACTCAGGGTTGTCCGCGAGCGATCTCGCCGCCCGGACACAGTGGGCCAGCGCGGCGCGCGCGTACGCGGGCGAGGCGCCCGCGAGCCCGCACGACGGCGTGATCACCACGGACTCCGCGAGAGTCCCCGGTGACAGCCCCAGCCTGCGCCACAGCGTCCTGACACCACTGACGCTACCGGCAGGGTCCGACAACGCGGTGTCCGTGCCGGGGACGGCGCCGACGAACAGCGCCGTTCCTCCCTCCACGGCCTCCCCGATCGCCTCCTCCTCACGCTCCGTGAGCAGCGAGAAGTCGAACGAGACCCCGCTCGCCCCGGCGCGCCTCAGCAGCCCGAACGGCACGTTCGGCGCGCACGAGTGCACCACCACCGGCGCCTCCGCGGCCGCCACCAGATCCCGCAGCGCGCCCTCCACGACGCCCCGGTCCACGGCGGCGTGGGTGCGGTAGCCGCTGGCGCTGCGGACGATCCCGGTCAGCACGGACGTCAGCGACGGCTCGTCCAGCTGCAGCACCACCTCGGCGCCGGGCACCCTGCGGCGGACCTCCGCCAGATGCGCGCGTACGCCCTCGGCCAGCGAGGCCGTCAGGTCGCGGCAGGCCCCCGGGTCGCTCAGCGCGACCTCCCCGTTCCGCAGCTCCAGGCTCGCGGCCAGGCTCCACGGCCCGACGGCCGACACCTTCAGCGCACCGCGGTGCCCCTGGGTGTACTCCTCCAGCGCGTCCAGGTCCTCGCCGAGCCAGGACCGCCCCCGCCGGGTGTCCCGCCCCGGCCGGTCGCTGATCCGCCAGCCGCTCGGCTCCACATGGGCGTACACCTCGACGAGCATCCCGGCGGTCCGCCCGAGCATGTCCGCCCCGGGCCCCCGCGCGGGCAGCTCCGGCAGATACGGCAGGGCTTCGAGGGACCCGGTGACGGTCTTCGCGGCCTCCCGCGCGTCCTCACCCGGCATCGACCCGACGCCGGTCGCGGCTCCCGCGCCCCAGCTGTGCTTCTTGGTCTTCTCGCTCACCCCGAAAGCCTATGGGGTGACGGTCGTCAGCCGCGGGGGCGGATCTGGAGGTCCGTGATCTCCGCGTCGCGCGGCAGGTCGAGCGCGGTGAGCACGGTCGTCGCGACGGTCTCGGGGGCGATCCAGCGCTCCGCGTCGTACTCCTTGCCCTCCTGCTGATGCACCTTCACCTGCATCGGCGTCGCCGTGCGCCCCGGGTAGACGGTGGTCACCCGCACGCCGTTGCCGCTCTCCTCCCAGCGCAGCGCGTCGGCCAGCGCCTTGAGGCCGTGCTTGCTGGCCGCGTACGCGCCCCACTGGGCGTTGGCGCGCAGCCCCGCGCCGGAGTTGAGGAAGATGACATGGCCCTGCGCCAGCCGGAGCTGCGGCAGGAGGAGCCGGGTCAGCTCGGCGGGCGCGACGAGGTTGGCGGCGAGCTGCCGGTTCCAGGCCTTGGGGGTCAGCTCACCGATCTCGCCGAGGTCGACGACGCCCGCGATGTGCAGCAGCGAGTCCAGCCGATCGGGCAGCGACTGGTGGCTCAGCGCCCACGACAGCTTCTCCGGGTCCCCCAGGTCGCCGACGACCGTACGCGCCCCCGGGAACCGCCCGGCCAGCTCCTTCGCCCGCCCGGCGTCCCGCGCCAGCAGCCACAGCTCATCGCCCCGCTCGGCCAGCCGGTCGGTGACCGCCGTGCCGATGCCCGAGCCTGCCCCAGTGATCAGATGCGTTCCCATGCCCCCAGCTTGCCGCACCTTCTCCGGCCGCACGGCATCACCCTCTTGACGTTCCGGCCGACTTTGCGTTAGAACTTCTAACGAACACAAGAAGTCCTAACTGGAGGACCACATGCCGAGCATTCGTCCGTTAGTGCGCGCCGCCATCTCCGTCACCGGCATCCTCGCGATCGCCGCCCCCGCTCAGGCGCAGGCCGCGACCCCGAGCCCCTCGTCCACATGCCGGGGAGAAGGCGTCGACCCCGGCGCGCTCATCCGCCACCGGACGGACACCGTCATCAAGGCGCCGCTCAGCACCATCTGGAAGCTGCAGACCGATGTGGAGCGCTGGCCCGCATGGCAGGCGCCCGTCCTCACGATGAAGCGCCTCGACCCGGGCCCTCTGCGGAAGGGTTCGCGGTTCCGGTGGACCACCCCGGCCCAGGCCACCCCGACGACGCCCGCCACCACCCTGAACATCACGTCCACCGTCCGCCAACTCCGGCACGGCTCCTGCATCCTGTGGAAGGGACCCGCGATCGGTGACGGGCTGCGCATCGACGAGGGCGTCCACCTGTGGACCTTCACCAAGGTCAAGGGGGGCGTGCGCGTGCACACCGAGGAGACGTGGACCGGCGACCAAGTCGAAGCCGATGTCCCCATCGCGACCGAGGCGCTCGGCGCGGGCCTCGAACAGTGGCTGCGCGACCTGAAGGCCACCGCCGAGGCCCAATGACGGCCGGATCAGACCGCTTCGAGGTACGTCATCGCCTCCACGCCGCTCTCCGCGAAGTGCACCAGCTCGCTGAGCGGGCGCGGCAGGAAGCCCTCCGCCTCCATCCGCTGGAACTGCTGCTTCAGCCCGTCATAGAACCCCGCCGCGTTCAGCAGCACGACCGGCTTGATGTGCAGCCCGTGCTTCTTCAGCTCCAGGATCTCCGTCGCCTCGTCCAGCGTCCCGGTCCCGCCCACCATGACCACGACCGCGTCGGCCCGGGCGAGCAGCTGCGCCTTGCGCTCGGCGAGATCCTTGGCGACCACCGTCTCGTCGGCGTTCCCCCGAGCCCGGTCCGCCAGGAATTCCACCGAGATCCCGACCAGCCGCCCGCCATGCTCCTGCACCCCGTCGGCCATGACCTTCATCAGCCCGACATCCGACCCGCCCCAGACAAGGGTGTGCCCGCCCTTGCCGATCAGCTCGGCGAACTCCCGCGCGGGGGCGGTGTAGCGGTCGTCGAGGTCGGCGGCGGAGCAGAAGACGCAGATGTTCATGGCGGTCACCCTACGAGCCGGGTCGGAGACATTCACGGCTCCGCGCCACGCGGATCGCGTCGTGCAGCGCCTCGGTGAGGCGGGCGGAGAGAAAACGGAACTCGCCGAGCGGGATCTTCGGATCGGCCAGCATCGCGCGGGCGTGGGTCAGTAGCTCGTCTCCGGTGGAGAGCTGCATGTCCTCGACCTCGTCCGCCAGGGCGGCCACGGGGCCGTCGCCGTCGGTGGAGAGATAGCAGGGACGGCCGTCGGGAGTCGACCAGGGTAGCAAGCGGAGACCGGTCGGTGAGGTGACTTCGCGTGACATGTGCCTACTGTCACAGGTCGCGTCTAGCCTGGTCACAGAATCGACGTGACGGTGCGTAATGGTGCCGCGACTGTGCGATCTGTGCGATGCGAGGGGGCAGCGTTGACCCAGCGGAAGAAGAAGCCGTCACCGGCCGCGAAGGTGTTCGGTGCGCAGTCCCGCATGATGCGGGAACGGCTCGGATGGACGATGAAGGACCTGGAGAAGCGGGTCCCTTACACCGAATCGATGATCGCCAAGGTGGAGCGTGCGGAAAGGGTGCCGAAGCCGCCGTATGTGGTGGCGGTGGACGAGGCTCTTGCGGCTCAGGGGCTGCTGATGGAGGCGGCCAAGCTGCTGTGGCAGGACGGGCCGTTCGAATGGGCCCATGAGTACATGGACTTGCAGGCGCACGCCTTGGCGCTGCACTTCTACTCCACCCACGTGTTTCCCGGACTGCTCCAGACCGAGGCTTTCGCCCAGGCAGTCTTCCGATCCCTGCGCCCCAGCCTGGACGACGAGGAAGTGGAGCAGGCCGTCCAAAGGCGGCTGGCGACACAACAGCTGCTGAGCCGCAAGCCTGCACCCAGATTGCACTTCGTGCTGGAGGAAGCCGTCCTGCGGAAGAAGCTGGGCGGCAGCAAGGTGTGGCATGCGCAGTTGCAGCACGTGCTGCAGTGCGCTGCGCTCCACAACGTCCAGCTTCAGGTCATGCCCAACTCGCGAGAGACCAACGCGGGTGTCGATGGCCCCTTCGTGCTCCTGGAGACTCCGGATCACCGCACGGTCGCTTATGTCGAAGGCCAACGTGGCAGCTACTTCCTACCGGACCCCGACGACGTAAGCGCGCTCAGCCACGCCTATGGCACGATCCAGTCGCAGGCCCTGGACCCCGAAGCATCGGTGGCCTTCATCAAGCGACTGTTGGCGGGAGACCAATGAGCAGCGAACTGGACTGGTTCAAGAGCAGCTACAGCGGCGGCTCCGGGGAGGCCTGCGTCGAAGTCGCCATCGAATGGCGCAAGTCCAGCTACAGCGGCGGTGAAGGCCAAGCCTGCGTCGAGGTCGCCGCGTGCCCTAGCGCCGTGCACGTCCGCGACTCCAAGGACACCGCGATACCGGCCCTCACCGTCACCGGCCCCGCCTGGGCCGCCTTCGTCGGCTTCGCCGCCCGATTGTCAGTGGCCCCTCCTACGGTCTGAGGCAGTGGGACCCGGCGGACAAGGCCGCGGGTCCGCCCTTGGGGAGGGGTCTGTCGTGTCGACGACGACGTATCTGGAGCTGTCGCAGGATGGCGAAGGCGCGCACAAGTTCTACGAGGTGGCTGTCGACGCCCTGGTGGTGACGGTGCGGTACGGGCGGATCGGCGCCGCCGGGCAGACGCAGACGTCGACGTTCGCCACGGCGGAGAAGGCCAAGGCCGCCGCCGCGAAGAAGCTCGGGGAGAAGGTCCGCAAGGGGTACGCCCCGGCCGTCCCCGGGCAGCGGGCCCCGCGCCGGGTGACGCGGCGCCAGGTGACCTCCGCCCCCTCCACCGCGCGGGCCGTCGCCCCCGTGCTGTGGCGGTTCCGTACCGGCTCCTCCGCGTTCGGCATCCACATCGACGACGACCGGTGCTGGGTCGGCAACCAGGCGGGGGACGTCTACAACCTGGGCCACGACGGTGAAGTCCTCGCCCGCTTCAGCCTCCCGGACGGCGTGAAGTGCCTGGTCGCCGACGACTTCTGGATCTACGCGGGCTGTGACGACGGCAAGGTCTACGACCTGTCCTCGAAGCTGCCGTTCGCGGCGTACGACATCGCGGCGAACGTCGACATCTACTGGCTGGACATCCATGAGGGCGTCCTGAACGTCTCGGACGGGCAAGGGGGGCTCACCGTCATCGACCACGAGGACGAGCACCAGTGGGCCCGCCGCAGCCAGGGCGGGGGCGGCTGGATGGTCCGCGCCGACGACCGGGCCGCCTACCACGGCCACTCCCAGGGCGTCACCGCCTACGCGCCCGACGGCAGCGGCGAGCTGTGGCACACGCGCACCACGGGCGGCGTCCTGTTCGGCTGGCAGGAGGACGACACCGTGTACGCGGGAACGGGGCGCCACGTGGTCCAGCGGCTGTCGAAGGCGACCGGCGCGATCGAGGCCACCTACGCCTGCGACAACGCGGTGTACTCGTGCGCCACCTCACCCGGCGGGCGGTTCGTCTTCGCCGGTGACTCGGCGTCGTCCGTCTACTGTTTCGACCGGGACGGCACGCGCCTGTGGAAGCTCGGCACGGGCAGCGGGTCGGCGCTGTCGATGCAGTACCACGAGAGCCGGCTATACCTGGTGACCACGGATGGCTCACTGGTGTGCGTCGACGCGAGCGAGGCGGCCATCTCGGCGGCGCACCAGGGCACGGTGCCCGCCGTGCGGGACGTCAAGCTCGCCGCCGCCCTGCCGACGTACGTGCCCGCCACGGCCGTGGACGCGGTGGCCACCGTCGCCCAGGCCCCCGCCGGGTCGGTCGTCGTCGAGTGCGTCCAGGACGGTGGCCGCGTCCGGGTGCGCGTGGTGTCCGAGGGCTACGAGCCGTCCTGGAAGGTCCAATTCCCGCGCGCGATACGGGAGCCCGGGGCGCGCTACGTCGTGCAGACCCTGCACGCGGCCGCGGGCGGGTTCTACCGCGTCCGCGGCGACATCCGACGGCTGATCTGACCGGAGGCCGGGGGGCCGACTGCCGGTGGGGTGGAGCCAGGTGCCGGGTGGCCGACAGGCGGTGGGGCGGTGCCCTCACCAAGAACCCTGGAAGAGAACTCTCACCCACCCACCCCACCCAACTCATCACCCCATCGGGTGACTTGGACGCGAATATGCCAAGGGTCGGGTTAGTCTCGCCGCAACAACCGCACACAGACGTCGGCCCCCGCCGGGACTGCCATCCCGAGACGAGGGCCTGACCAACTAGGAAGTAGCACCTTCCCGATGGCTGACTCGCAGTCTAGTGCGCCCCTGCGCGCTCACGCCGACGCTCCCGCGTCCGGCGTCATCCACGTCCGCACCCGGCACACCGCCAACTTCACCGTGCTCTCCAACCGGCTCGCCCAGCGGGCGGGCAGTGCGGTGACCGTCGGCGTCGCCGCGTACGTCCTGTCCCTGCCCGACGGCGCCTCCATCCCCATCGACGCGCTCTGCGCCCACTTCAAGGAGGGCCGGGCCCGGATCTCCGCCGCGCTCAACGAACTGGAGGCGGAGGGCTGGCTGGAACGGCGGGTCGAGCGGGGGCCGGGCGGGCGGATCGTCACCCGAACGTTCGTGTACGACGCGCCGGGCGGTGCGGAGCGCGAGGCGCGGCGCCCGGCCGAGGTGCCTGCCGCGCGGGTGGTTGCCGAACCGGAGACGGAGCCGAAGCCGGAGCCGAAACCGGGACCGGCGCCGAAGCCAGGGCCCGGGCCGGAACCGGGCACTGCGCCCGACCCCCGTGCCGCCGCCGTCCTCGGCTCCCTGCGCCACCGCGACCGGCGCCTGGTCCTGTCCGAGCGGGAGACCGCCACGCTGGCACCGGCCGTCGCGGAGTGGCTCGACCGTGGGGTCGGGCCGCACGAGATCGCCGAGGCGCTGACGTCCGGGCTCCCCAACCCCATCGACCGCCGCCCGGCCCGGCTGCTCACCTACCGCCTGGCCGCCCTGCGCCCGCCCGTGCCCGCCGACGCCCCGCCGCCGACCCGCCCGATCCCTTTCCAGGACTGCGACGGCTGCGACCGCCCCTTCCGAGCCCCCCGCCCGGGCCGCTGCCGCGACTGCCGGAGAGAAGCGGCCGACTCGCCGCCGCTTGCCGCTTGACCACGACAGAACCTCTAGCCTGGAAAGGAGCAGGAATGCATAGGGCATGCCTAGCAGCAGAGGGGTTGATCATGGCATCTCCACCCGACGACGCCTCGCAAGCGACTGCCACAGAACAGGGCAGGCATCCGCTACGCACGATCCGCGATATCCGCAGTTCTCTGCCAGAGGAACAACTGGGCCACTTCGACAGGGAACTCGCCGAAACCGACATCGACGAGTTGCCCTCGTTGCTGACCCGATGGGCGACGCTCGGAACCGACGGGTTCCTCGATTTCCTGCTATCGGCCCCGTTCGAAGGACTGGAGTTCGGGGGTCGCTCCTACGATGAACAGGCAGACAACGAGTGATCTACTTGCTCGACACCAATGTCGTCGCTGAAATCAGCGTCAGGCCCAAGCCCGACCCGAGTGTGGTCGCGTGGGCTCGGTCGCTCCAAGCCCACAGCCTCTACCTCAGCGTCATGACGTTGGCTGAAATCCAAGCGGGTGTCGAAGCCGCCTCCGACCCTGCACGGCAAGCCCGGTACGCACAGGCATTGGCAGACCTGCGAAGCGAATATCACGGCCGGGTCGCCGAGATCGGCGAACGGGAGGCGACTGCCTACCTCGCCTTACACAAGTCGCTCAAGTCCAACGGAACCTGCATCGACCCGCCGGACGCCCTCATCGCCGCGACTGCCCTCGCCAACGGCTGGACCGTGGCCAGCCGCAACACCAAGCACCTGAAGCGCACCGGCGCTCTGCTCATCAATCCTTGGGAGGGGCTGGAATAGCCCAGCCCTCGCCATGTGGGCGGCCGGTGGCGGGCTGGGCCTGCCACCGGCCGTACCGGGTTACCGGATGAACCGGGCTACCGGGTGAAGTGGAAGATGCCCCACGTCACGTGGTTCTTCCTGCCGCCCTCGACCCAGTTGGTGAGGCCCTTCTTCATGTGGGCGAGGTAGTCGGCGCTGACGTGTTCCGCCAGGCCGTCGGCCTCCTGGCGGCGGGTCTCCTCCAGGACCCGGGCGTAGTGCGTGATCAGGTGCTCCCGGTGCTCTTCGAAACCGCCGCCTACCTCGGTGAAGCCGAGGCGGGCCAGTTCGTGGCGGTAGAAGTCGGGAGAACCCATGGTGTCGAGGTGGATGCGGTCCAGGATGGGACGCAGGGTCTCGGACGGGCAGCCGTCCGCCGCCATGGGGTCGGTGAAGATGATCTGGCCGCCGGGGCGCAGGACGCGGGCGGCCTCCTCCAGGGGGCGGCGGCGGTTGCCGCTGTGCAGGAACGCGTCCTGGGACCAGATGACGTCGACGCTGTTGTCCGGCAGCGGGATGGACTCGAAGGAGCCGTCCAGCACGTCGATGGTCTCGCTGAGCCCGCGCTCGGCGTTGATCGCCCGGTGCCGCTCGTTCTCCACCTCGCTGAGGTTCAGCGCGGTGACGTGGCAGCCGTAGGTCTCGGCGAGGTAGCGCGCCGAGCCGCCGAAGCCCGCTCCGAGGTCGAGGACGCGGGAGTCCGGCTTGAGGTCGAGGCGACCCGCCATGCGGGCGACGGTGCGCCTGCTGGCCTCGGGGATCGGCTCGTCCTTCCGGTCGTAGAAACCGATGTGGATGTCTTCGCCGCCCCAGACGCGCCAGTAGAACTCATCGGCGTCCGTGGAGTTGTAGTAGTCGCGGGCGGTGCCGACGGCCGAGGAGTATTCCGCGGCCGCCTCGTCCGTCGCGATGTACGCCTTCTCCGCGACGTGGATGAAGAAGTCGGGCTGCTCCTCCCGGTAGGTGTGCTGGAAGTCGCCGTACGTCTCGATCTGCTGGAAGCCGACCTCCTGCATGAGCCGGCGCGTGTAGTCCTTGCGCAGCGGAAACATGTTGAGGTGGTAGACGGATTCGTCGGCGAAGCTGTAGCGCATGCGGCACAGCCCCTCGTCGACGTGCTCCGGCTCGACGGCGACGTCCTCTCCGCAGTAGTAGTACACGTGCTTGCTGGTGTAGCCGCTATCGAGCATCGCGTCGTAGTTGCGGTGGTCGAGGATGAGTACGCCGTCGTGCTTCAACAGCGCGTAGAACTCGGCGAGGGCCTTGCGCCGGTCACGCTCCGAGAAGAGGTGCGTGAAGGAATTGCCGAGGCAGACGATGGCGTCGTACGGACCGTGCACATCGCGGTTGAGCCAGCGCCAGTCGGCCTGGACGACGCGGAGGATGTGCTCGCCGTGCTTGAGTCCGTTGTCGAACGCCTGGGCGAGCATTTCGGCGCTTCCGTCAGCGCTCGCCGTCTCGAACCCGGCTTCCAGTAGCCGTACCGAATGAAAACCGGTCCCCGTGGCCACATCGAGGACCGTTTTTACACCACGCTCCCGTAGGAGGTCAATGAAGAACGTACCCTCACTTTCTGATCGCTTTTCCCAGTCGATGAGCGAATCCCATTTTTCAACGAAGCTTGGTACATACTCCTCGGTGTAGTGATCTGTGTCCCTGACCTCGAATGGATTGTCTCCGAATTTCTGGACCGCTCGCGCAGAAATAACGAAACCTCCGGTGCTGAGACAGCGGACAACGGCACCCGTGTCCGGATGTTCGCCTCCCCGAACTCCAGTGATCTATGCCACCTGTGATGCCAAATTGTATGTAAATACAAAGTGACACAGACCGGCGAATCCGGAATACACCGTTTAATGAGAGTTATTCGGGTTTTTGGCCCTTTGGCCCCGTTATGCCTGCTGCACGGCCGGGCGGGAGCGCTCCGTCGCCGCGATGGTCGCCGAGCCTACGACGCGGGTGCCGTCGTACAGCACGATGGCCTGGCCCGGGGCCACTCCGCGGACCGGTTCGGCGAAGGTCACCCGCAGCTCGCCGCCGCCCTCGGCGCCGCCCACCGGCTCGGCCCTGACCTCGGTTTCGCCGCCGTGGGCACGGAGCTGGGCGGTGTAGGTGCCGGGGCCGGTGGGGGCGGCGCCGCACCAGCGGGGCTTGATGGCGACGAGCGCCGAGACGTCCAGGGCCTCGACGGGGCCGACGGTGACCGTGTTGTCCACCGGGGAGATGTCCAGCACGTAGCGCGGCTTGCCGTCCGCCGCCGGATGGCCGATACGCAGCCCCTTGCGCTGGCCGATCGTGAAGCCGTACGCGCCCTCGTGGGTGCCGAGCTTATGGCCGCCCTCGTCCACGATGTCGCCCTCGGCGGTGCCGAGGTGGCGGGCGAGGAAGCCCTGGGTGTCGCCGTCCGCGATGAAGCAGATGTCATGGCTGTCGGGCTTCTTGGCGACGGCCAAGCCGCGCCGCTCGGCCTCGGCCCGGATCTCGTCCTTGGTGGTGAGGGTGTCGCCGAGGGGGAACATGGCGTGGGCGAGTTGCCGCTCGTCGAGTACGCCGAGGACGTACGACTGGTCCTTGGCCATGTCGCTGGCGCGGTGCAGCTCCAGGCTGCCGCGTCCGGTGCCGTCCTCGGCGCCGTTCTCGCGGTGGACGACCGTGGCGTAGTGGCCGGTGCACACGGCGTCGAAGCCGAGCGCGAGGGCCTTGTCCAGCAGCGCGGCGAACTTGATCTTCTCGTTGCAGCGCAGGCAGGGGTTGGGGGTGCGGCCCGCCTCGTACTCGGCGATGAAGTCCTCGACCACGTCCTCGCGGAACCGCTCGGCCAGGTCCCACACGTAGAACGGGATGCCGATCACATCGGCGGCCCGGCGGGCGTCCCGCGAGTCCTCGATGGTGCAGCAGCCGCGGGCGCCGGTGCGGAAGGACTGCGGGTTGGCGGAGAGCGCGAGGTGGACGCCGGTCACATCGTGGCCCGCCTCGGCGGCCCGCGCGGCGGCGACCGCCGAGTCCACACCGCCGGACATGGCGGCGAGGACGCGCAGGCGACGGCCGTCGCGGGGACCTGTGGGCGCACCGGGGAAATCAGTCATAACCCAGCCAGCATAATTTGCTACAGGTGCAATGAATAACGGGTATCCCGTTTAGCTCGCGCGGGCCCGCTCCAGCACGCGTCCGGCCAGGTCGAGGGAGTGCTCGACGTCCTTGGTGAGATAGGACAGCTCGACGAAGCAGTGGGTGAGGCCCGCCTCGCTCTCCGCCCGGGCGATCGTGGCCGCGATGTCCTCGACCGAGGCGTCGGCGTCGGGGTTGACGCGGAGGATCGCGTCGAAGCGGGCTGGATCACGCCCCTCCCGCTCGGCCGTCTCCCGCAGCCCGGCCAGGGTCGAGGTGAGGGCGGCGATGGGGTCGGTCCCGGCGTACTTCCGGCCGACGGGCGCGATGGGCAGCCAGCCGTCGGCGCGCCGGGCGGCCCGGGCGAGCGCGGCTGGGGCGAAGGCGCCCAGGTAGACCGGCGGGCGGGGGCGGGCGGCGGGCTTGAGGTCGATATGGCTGGCGGGCACGGTCCAGTGTGCGCCGCGGTACTCGACGGGGTTCTGCGTCCACCAGGCGGTGAGGACGTCCAGGCATTCGTCGAGCCGACGGCCGCGCTCGGCCATGGGGATGCCCGCCGTCTCGTACTCCTCGGGCGACCAGCCGGTGCCGAGGCCGACCAGCAGCCGTCCCGCGCTCAGCAGGTCGATGCTGGTGAGGGCGCGGGCGAGCACCGCGGGCGGGTACCAGGGCGCGTTGATGACGTTGCTGCCGAGCTGGACGCGTTCGGTGACCGCGGCGGCGGCGGTGAGCAGGGCGAACGGGTCCAGGGCGGACCGGAATTCCGGTGGGATCACATCCGTACCGGCGTAACCGACCTTCGGGTCGACCGGGGCGAGCAGCCGGTCGCCGACCCACAGGCTGTCCGCGCCGAGCGCTTCGGCCTGCCGGGCGAAGTGGGTGACGTGCTGCGGGTGGTGGGCCAGCTCACCGAACTGGGGAAGGGTGAACCCGATGCGCATACGGCGGCTCCTCGTGGTTCCCGTGGTCCTCGTCGTCCTCGGGGTGCGGGCATCCTCGCCGTTAGTTCAACATTCAGCTACCCGTCGGCGTACGGTTCGCGCCATGATCCGCGTGCGGCGGAACCGTGCGCGTAGGTCCGTGCGTTGAGCCTGCGTGAGCGAAACCAACGGCGGCGTGCGCCGCCCTGTGAGCCGGCGCACGCTGCTGCTGGGCGGTACCGCGGCCGGGCTGGGCGCGGCCGGAATCGCCGGATACGCCGCGCGGGACGAGCTGAAGCATCTGTGGTGGCGGGCACCCGGGGCGCAGCAGCCGCGCGAGGAGGGCGCGGTCGACCACCCGGGCGCGGACTGGGTGGCGGCCTCCGGGGCCAACTACCGGCGCGCCGACCGGCCGTACGACTACACGGTGGACCGGGTGGTGATCCATGTCGTGCAGGGCTCGTACGAGGACGCGCTGAAGGTCTTCCGGGACCCCGGACACCAAGCCGCGGCGCACTATGTGGTGCGCCGCGACGGGCATATAGCGCAGACGGTCCGCGAGCTGGACGTGGCGTTCCACGCGGGCAACCGCTCGTACAACGAACGCAGCGTCGGCATCGAGCACGAGGGGTTCGTCACCCGGCCCGAGGACTTCACGGACGCCATGTACCGGTCCTCGGCCCGGCTGACCGCCGCGATCTGCGAGCGCTACGGGATGGCGCGGGACCGCGAACACATCGTGGCCCACTCGGAGGTGCCGGGCACCGACCACACCGACCCCGGCCGCCACTGGGACTGGGACCGCTATCTGGAGCTGGTGCGGACGGTGCGGATCACGAAGTGAGGGCAGCGGCTACCGCTTACGCCGTGCCGAGGACGACGGCGAGCGGGCGGCCCTTGCTGTCACTGGAGGGCCTGGTGGCCGTGTCGTCACCGATGTAGAGCTTGCCGTCGGTGAAGAGCATCCTGGCGTCGCCGTAGGTTTCGATGTCCGACTCCACGTCCTTCATGGCGGCGGGGTGCCGCTGGATCTCCTTGATCTCGAAGGACGTGGGGTCGATGCGCACGACCCCGCCGGGCTCGCTGTAGGTGCTGCCCTGGTAGGCGAGCAGCGAGCCGTCCTTCTCGGTGCCGATGGGGGTGAGCGACCTGCTCTCGGCCATCTTCGTCCGGCCGGTCTGCTTGCCGGTCTTGAAGTTCACGCCGGTGATCTTCTCGCCGGGGCCGCCGTCGTCCACCTCCACCTCGGAGGAGAGGTAGACGGTGCTCGACTTCTTGTCGAGGGCCAGGTCCTTGCAGCCCTCCACGTTGACCGCGGGGCAGTCGGGCTGGAAGCCCTTGGCCAGGACGTCGATCGAGTTGACCAGCTTGCCCTGCTCGGCGCTGTCGTCGATGGTCAGGATGTCGGTGACCCCCGAGCCGCCGTCGGAGTCGCCGGTGTCGGCGGCCACGACGAGGGGTGCGGTGGACAGGATGTGGGCGCGCTCGAACTCGCCGTCGAGCTTGTACGACGACAGCACCTTCCGCGTGGTGGGGTCGACGGTCTGGAGCTCCAGCTTCTCGGTGCTGGAGTCCGCGCTGCTGCAGCCGTGCAGCGCGACGAGCTTGCCGTCGCCGCCCGCGTAGCCGTCGTCGTCGCAGTCCGCGATGTATTCCGGCTTCCACAGCGGCTTGCCGTCGAGCGACCAGGCGCCGCCGCCGCTGGTGCCTCCGGCTGCGACCGTGTTCCCGCTGATCGTGACCTCGTCGAAGTCGACGCCCTCGTTGCCCTCGGTGTCCGTGCCCTCCTTCTGCCAGACCAGTTCGCCCTTGTTCAGATCGACCAGGCCGACCTGGGTGCATTCGGCGTCGCTGCCCTTGCCGTCCTTGAACAGCACGGCGGTGCGGCCGTCCTCGGTGGTGTGCGGCGAGGCCCAGCAGATTTCCCCGCCGAGGTCTATCGTCCACTGGGCCTTGGCGCCGTCCGGGGAATAGCCGACGAGCTTGTCGATATCACCCTTCACGAAATTCTTACCGGTCACCCACATGCCCATGGCATTGGTGTCCTTGGTGACTTTCGGCATGTCGACCTTGCCGAGAGTCTTCGCCTCGGCGGCCCCGGAGGACGATCCGCCGTCCTTCCCCCCGTCGTCACTGTCCCCGCATCCGGAAAGGAACACCAAACCGCCCACCGCCACGGCCGCCATGACCACTCGGCCAGAACGCTGCGACATCAAATGTCTCCCGTTTTCCCCGTTTAAGCGGCCCGTGCGGTTGCGTTTTTATGCGCATGCCGGGCCTGTTGACGGGGTAGATCCTTGCCGAACGCTCTTTGCGATTTCAAGCGGAGCTTGGTGTTCCGTGGGTTATTTGAAATGGGCGGGAGGACAGCGGGAATTCTTCGGTTATTGTTAGCCAGCCAAGTTCGCCAGTCAGCTTTCGCCAGTCAGCTGAGGCCCGCGCTGCGTGCGCGTTCCACGGCCGGGCCGATCGCCTCGGCCACCGCCTCGATATCGGCCTTGGTCGACGTATGGCCGAGCGAGAAGCGCAGGGTGCCGCGTGCCAGGTCCGTGTCGGTGCCGGTGGCCAGCACCACATGGCTGGGCTGGGCGACCCCGGCGGTGCAGGCCGAGCCCGTCGAGCACTCGATGCCCCGCGCGTCCAGCAGCAGGAGCAGCGAGTCGCCCTCGCAGCCGGGGAAGGAGAAGTGGGCGTTGGCCGGGAGGCGCCCGGCCGGGTCGGGGTCCCCGCCGAGGACCGCGTCGGGGACGGCGGTGCGGACGGCGGTGATCAGCGCGTCCCGCAGGACGCCGATCTCGCGCGCGAACTCCTCGCGGTGCCGGGCGGCGTGGGCACCGGCCACGGCGAACGACGCTATGGCGGGGACGTCGAGGGTGCCGGAGCGCACCTGGCGCTCCTGGCCGCCGCCGTGCAGGACGGGTACGGGGGCGTATTCGCGGCCCAGCAGCAGCGCGCCGGTGCCGTACGGGCCGCCGATCTTGTGAGCGCTGACGGTCATCGCGGACAGGCCCGAGGCGGCGAAGCCGACGTCGAGCTGGCCGATCGCCTGGACCGCGTCGGCATGCAGCGGAACGTCGAACTCCGCCGCTACGTCGGCGAGTTCGCGCACCGGCTGGATGGTGCCGATCTCGTTGTTGGCCCACATGACGGTCGCGAGGGCGACGTCCGCGGGGTCGCGGGCGATCGCCTCGCGCAGCGCGTCGGCGTGGACGCGCCCGTACGCGTCCACCGGCAGCCACTCGACCCGCGCGCCCTCGTGCTCGGCGAGCCAGTCGACCGCGTCGAGCACGGCGTGGTGTTCGACGGGGCTGGCGAGCACCCGGGTACGGGCCGGGTCGGCGTCGCGGCGGGACCAGTAGAGCCCCTTGACGGCGAGGTTGTCCGCCTCGGTCCCGCCCGAGGTGAAGACGACCTCGCTCGGGCGCGCACCGAGGGAGTCGGCGAGGGATTCGCGGGACTCCTCGACAGTACGGCGGGCTCGCCGGCCGGCGGCGTGCAGCGAGGAGGCGTTGCCGGTGACGGCGAGCTGGGCGGTCATCGCCTGCACCGCCTCCGGAAGCATCGGGGTGGTGGCGGCGTGGTCGAGATAAACCATGGTGGGCCCGATTCTACGAGCCGTGGGGCGGCGGTGTAGCGGGTGCGGGGGTGTGGAGTCCGCACGGCCCCTTTTTTCTTCGGTAAGGAGTGTCTACGGTTTTACTCATGACACACTCTGACTGGGAACTGGACCGCACCTTCCGCAGCACCTCCGGTGAGGTCCGCTGGACCGTTTTCGGCGCGCCGTACGCCCCTCCGGTCGTTCTGCTGCACGGCACGCCGTTCTCCTCGTACGTCTGGCGGGCCTTCGCCCGCGCGCTCGCCGACCGCCATCGGGTGTTCGTCTGGGACATGCCGGGGTATGGGGCGTCGGAGAAGCGCGCCGACCAGGACGTCTCGCTTGCCGCCCAGGGGCGGGTCTTCGCCGAGCTGCTCGACCACTGGGGGCTGGCGGGTGGCGGGACGGAACCGGCCGTCGTCGCGCATGACTTCGGTGGCTGTGTCGCCCTGCGGGCGTATCTGCTGGGCGGGGTGCGCTACCGGCGGCTGGCGCTGGTCGATCCGGTCGCGCTCGCGCCGTGGGGCTCCCCCACGTATCGGTTGATCGGCGCGCACCACGAGGTCTTCGAGCGGCTGGCGCCGGAGGTGCACCGGGGACTGGTGCGCGAGTACATCCGCTCCGGCAGTGCGCCGGGGCTGCACCCGGACGTGCTGGAGAGGATCGTCGACGGCTGGTGCGGGGCGGACGAGCAGCCCGCGTTCTACCGGCAGATCGCGCAGAACGATCAGCGCTTCACCGATGAGATCGAGGGGCGGTATGGGGAGATCACGCTGCCGGTGCTGGTTTGCTGGGGCACCGATGACGCGTGGATTCCGGTCGAGCGTGCGCATGAGCTGGCCGCCCGGATTCCGGGGGCGGGGTTGCGGCTGATCGAGGGGGCCGGACATCTGGTGCAGGAGGACGCTCCTGCGGAGCTGGCGGCGGCGCTGGCCGGGTTCCTCGCGGCGGGGTGAGGGGGCGCCTGCGGCGGGCCACTCCCCCACCCCGCCCCTTCCCGAAACCGGGGCTCCGCCCCGGGCCCCGGCTGGGGCTGCGCCCTAGACCCCAGCTTCGGGGGCTCCGCCCCCGCACCCCCGCCGGGGCTCCGCCCCAGGACCCCGGTCCTCAAACGCCGGACGGGCTAGGTGGTGCGGACAGGCTGGGGCGCAGCCCCAGTTGGGCCCGAGGGCACAGCCTCCGGCAGAGGCCCAGGGGCGCAACCCCAATGGAGGACCAGGGCTGAGACTTTGCAGGGGCCCAGGCGCGGAACCCCGGCAGGAGCCCGGGCGCAACCCCGCTGAAAGCCCGGGGGCGCAGCCCCGACGGGACCCAGGGGCGGAGCCCCAGTGGGCCGGGGGCGCAGCGCCCGTGGGCCGGGGGCGCAGCGCCCGTGGGGCCCAGGGGCGGAGCCCCGAGGTGGGGCCCAGGGGCGGGGACCCCGGCGGGGGTCTGGGGGCGCAGCCCCCGGCAGGGACCCAGGGGCGCAGCCCCCGGCAGGGGCCTGGGGGCGGAGCCCCCGGGGTGGGGGCCTGGGGGCGGAGCCCCCGGGGTGGGGGCCTGGGGGCGGAGCCCCCGGGGCCGGGGGCACAGTGCCGGTGGGGGCCGGGGGCTTGCCCCCGGGTTCGGGAAGGGGCGGGGTGGGGGAATCTCGCTGCGGTGCGGCCGAGTCCGGGCTCACGCGGCGTGGGCGTCAGCCTCGTGGCGGTGCGCCTGCTGCCGCCGGGTCAGCCGCGCATTCGCAGGAGTTTGGCGGCCAGGAGGGTGATGTGGCGGCGCCAGGCGGTGAGGGATTGGGAGCGGTCCGGGTCGGTGTTCGGGGGGCCGGTTTGGGTGAGGATGAGGCGGGCGCCGTGGCCCGTGCCCTGGGACAGTTCCCAGCGGACCCGGCCCGCCGGGCGTCCGGCGCGCTCCCAGTCGTAGGCGAGCGTACGAGGGGCCTCGACCTCGGTGATCGGGCCCGCCGGGACGCCGTCCGTGCGGAAGCCGAAAGGGACGGGGTTGCCGGGCGCGAGGCCCGCCGCGCCGGTCTGGCCCGCCAGGGCCTGCCACACCGTCTCGGCGGGGCGGACGAGCTGGCGCTCGAAGCGCAACCGCCAGCCGCCGTCCTCGGTGGTCTCCACCGCGCCCTCGGCCAGGCCGAACGCCTCGACGTACGACTCGTGCAGCTCGGCCATGTCACCCGGAGCGGCCTTCTCGCCATCGAGCCGCGCGGCCAGGGCCGTCACACAGGCGTGCCAGCCGGAGGCGAAGCTCGCGGCGCCGAAGCGGTCGCCGAAGGTGTGGGTGAGCGTCAGCAGACAGCCGTCACCGTCGGGCCGCAGTTCCCAGCGGAGCCGGTCGTCACCCCAGGTGAAGGCGAAGACGTGCGGTGGGTCCAGTTCGGTGACCACGCCCTCCATGTCGGGGGCCTCCCGGCCGGGGAAGACGAAGCCCATGCGGCCCCCGACCTTGAGGTCCACCCGGACCTCGGAGGGGAACCAGTGGGCCAGCTCGGCCGGGTCGGTCAGGGCCTGCCAGACCTTCTCCGGGGGGTGGGCGATCCGCCGCTCCAGGCGCAGGGCGGAGCGGCCGCCGCCGGATTGGCTGAGGGTGTCCTTCATGGCGTGTCCTTCATGGCGCTGGTATCTAGGTGGCGTTCCAGGGCGTCCAGGCGGTCCGTCCACAGCCGCCGGTACGGGGCCAGCCAGGCGTCGATCTCGGCCAGCGGCTCGGGGCACAGCTCGTACCACCGCCGCTGGGCGTCCCGGCGCACCCGCACCAGTCCGGCCTCGCGCAGCACGCGCAGGTGCTTGGAGGTGCCGGGCTGGGTCAGCCCCAGCTGATCGGTCAGCTCGCCGACCAGGCGGGGGCGCTCCAGGAGGAGGTCCAGGATCTGGCGCCGACTCGGCTCGGCGAGCACGTCGAACGGTATGGGCATGCGGATTAATATAGCTGGATGGTTATATAGCCGCAACGGGATATAGCTAGGGTTCCTCCGTCGCCGTGCTGCGCCGGTTCCACGCCCTCGGCGCCCGCCATCCGTACCGCATCGCCAGCAGCCGTACGGCGAACGCCACCACGGCCGCGAGCGCGCTGGTGGCCCCGGTGAGCGCGTCGAAGTGGATGAGCAGCGCCGCTATGGACGCGCCCACGATGGCCGGTACGGCGTACAGGTCCCGGTCCCAGCGCAGCAGCGAGGGCACCTCGTTCGCGAGGACGTCACGCAGTACGCCGCCGCCGACCGCGGTCGCCATGCCGAGGGTGACGGACGAGGTGAGGCCGAGCCCGTGCTGATGCGCCTTGACGGTGCCCTCGACGCAGAACAGCCCGAGCCCGGCCGCGTCGAAGACGCCCACCGCGCGGGTGATCCGCTCGACCTGCGGATGCAGGAAGAAGACGATGACGGTGGCGATCAGCGGGGTGAAGAAGTAGCCGAGGTCGACGAAGGCGGCGGGCGGCACCGCGCCGATCACCAGGTCCCGGAACACCCCGCCGCCCAGCGCGGTGACCTCGGCGAGCACCGCCATGCCGAAGACATCGAAGTTCTTGCGCACCGCGAGCAGCGCACCGGATATCGCGAAGACGAAGATCCCGACGACCTCGAGCGCGTGCTGGACGGACGGGGTGACCAGTTCGATGAGCACCCGACATTGTTAAACGACGGGCCCGCCGCGCCCGCCCCGTCTCAGCTCTCGGTCTTCTTCGTCGCGCTCCGCACCGGCCCGGCGACCTGACCGGGCACCTGGCCCGGGGCGTTCTCCGGGTGGTGGCAGGCCACCTGGTGGCCGGTGGCGAGCGCCACCAGCGGCGGCTCCTCCCGCTTGCACACCTCGGTCGCCTTCCAGCAGCGGGTGTGGAAGCGGCAGCCGGACGGCGGCGAGATCGGCGAGGGCACATCACCCTTGAGGAGAATCCGCTCGCGCCGGGCGCGCCGCCGGGGGTCCGGCACCGGCACCGCGGAGAGCAGCGCCGTGGTGTACGGGTGCATCGGGGTCTCGTACAGGGCGCGGCGGTCGGCCAGCTCGACGATCTTCCCGAGGTACATCACCGCGATCCGGTCCGAGACGTGCCGGATGACGGACAGGTCGTGCGCGATGATCACGTACGTCAGCCCCAGCTCGTCCTGGAGGTCGTCCAGCAGGTTGACCACCTGGGCCTGGATCGAGACGTCCAGCGCGGAGACCGGTTCGTCGGCGACGACCAGCTTGGGCTTGAGGGCGAGCGCCCGGGCGATGCCGATGCGCTGCCGCTGGCCGCCGGAGAACTCGTGCGGATAGCGGTTGTAGTGCTCGGGGTTGAGGCCGACCAGCGCCAGCAGCCGCTGCACCTCCGCCTTGATGCCGCCCTCCGGGGTGACGCCCTGGAGCCGGAACGGCGCGCTGATGATGGCGCCGACGGTGTGCCGGGGGTTCAGCGAGGAGTACGGGTCCTGGAAGATCATCTGGACGTCGCGGCGCATCGGCCGCATCTGCGCGGTGCCCAGATGCGTGATGTCCTTGCCCTGGAACTCGATCTTCCCGGCGGTGGGTTCGAGCAGCCGGGTGATCAGCCGTCCCATGGTGGACTTGCCGCAGCCCGACTCGCCGACCACGCCCAGGGTCTCCCCCTGGCGCACGTCGAAGTCGAGGCCGTCGACCGCCTGCACCGCCCCGCTCTGCCGCCCCAGCAGCCCCTTCTTGAGGGGGAAGTGCTTGACCAGGCCGGACACCGTGAGCAGGGGCTCGGGCGTGGTGGCCGCCTGCTCCGGGACCGTCATCTTCGTGTCCTTCATGTCCTTCGTGCCCTGGGAGTCCGTCGTCACAGCTTCGGCGCAATCTCTTCGGTCCAGATCCGCGTACGGTCCTCCTGCGCCATATGACAGGCGGAGAAGTGCCCGGCCCCGCCTGGAACTTCGCGCAGCTCCGGCCGCTCGGTGCGGGTGACCCCGCCCTCGGGGACGTCGGCGTACGGGCAGCGCGGGTGGAAGGCGCAGCCGGACGGGACGTTGATCAGGCTGGGCGGGGAGCCCTTGACCGGGATCAGCCGCTCGGTCTGGTCGCGGTCGATACGGGGCATCGAGCCGAGCAGCCCCCAGGTGTACGGGTGCTGGGGCTCGTAGAAGACCTTCTCGGCGGGTCCCCGCTCGACGCACCGGCCCGCGTACATCACCAGCAGGTCGTCGGCGAGTTCGGCGACCACACCCAGGTCGTGGGTGATGACGATGACCGCCGAGCCGAACTCCTTCTGCAGATCCCGGATGAGGTCGAGGATCTGCGCCTGGACGGTGACGTCGAGGGCGGTGGTCGGCTCGTCGGCGATCAGCAGCTCGGGGTTGTTGACCAGCGCCATCGCGATCATCGCGCGCTGGCGCATCCCGCCGGAGAACTCGTGCGGATAGCTGTCCACCCGCTTGTCCGGCTGCGGGATGCCCACCCGGTCGAGCATCTCGACCGCGCGCTTGCGGGCGACGTCCTTGGCGACGTCGTGGTGGACCTGGTACGCCTCGGTGATCTGGCGGCCGATCGTGTAGTACGGATGCAGCGCCGACAGCGGGTCCTGGAAGATCATCGACATCTCGCGGCCGCGCAGCTTGCGTACCTCGTCGGGGTCGGCGCCCAGCAGCTCCTGCCCGTTCAGCCAGATCTCCCCGGAGATCCGGGCCTTGCGGCGGCCGTACTGCCCGGCGGTGTGCAGCCCCATGATGCCCAGCGAGGTGACGGACTTCCCGGAGCCGGACTCGCCGACGATGCCGAGGGTCTTGCCCTTCTCCAGCCGGAAGCTGAGCCCGTCCACGGACTTCACCAGGCCGTCGTCGGTCGGGAAGTGGACCCGCAGGTCGCGCACTTCGAGGAAGGCCGTCGGCGCGGGCGAACCGGCCACGGCCACCTCCCCCACCGCGGTCTCCACGGCGGCGGTCCCGGGCTTGTTCAGATCGGTCATCCGAGCCTCACTCGTGGGTCGATGACGGCGTACAGGAGGTCCACGACGAGGTTGGCGAGCACGATGCACAACGCGGCGATCAATGTGACGCCCAGGATGACCGGGAGGTCCTTGTCGCTGATCGCGTTCACCGCGAGCCGGCCGAGGCCGGGCAGGTTGTACGTGCTCTCGGTGAGCACCGCGCCGCCGAGCAGCGCGCCCAGGTCCAGCCCGAGCAGGGTGAGGATCGGGGTCCAGGTGGAGCGCATCGCGTGCCGCCCGATGACGACCCGTTCCCGCAGCCCCTTGGCGCGGGCGGTGCGGATGTAGTCCTCGCCCATGATCTCCAGCATGGTGGCGCGGGTGAGCCGGGCGTACATGGCGGCGTAGAGGAACGCGAGCGTGATCCACGGCAGGATCAGGCTCTCGAACCACTTGGCGGGGTCGTCGCCGAGCCCCTTGTAGTCCACGTCGACCCACTTCAGCTGGTAACTGAAGATGGCCAGCGAGAGCAGACCGGTGAAGTAGATCGGCAGCGAGACACCGGCGAGCGCGGCGGTCATCGCCGTACGGTCCCACAGGGTGCCCCGGCGCAGCGCGGAGACGACGCCGGTGGCGATGCCGCCGACCAGCCACAGCACGCAGGCGCCCGCGGCGAGCGAGAGGGTGACCGGCATGGCGTCGGTCAGCTGCGGCCACACCGCCTGCTCGGTGCGGAAGGAGTAGCCGAAGCAGGGCCTCGCGCAGTGGGTGACATCGGAGCCGTTGGCGTAGTCGCGGCCCGCGAACAGGCCCTCGACGAAGTGCCAGAACTGCACCAGGAGCGGATCGCTGAGCCCCAGCTTCGTCCGGATGCCCTCGATGGCCGCGGGGTCGGCCTGTTTGCCGACGAAGAGCAGCGCGGGGTCGGAACCGGCCCACTTCGGGATCACGAAGAAGATGGCGAAGGTCGTCAGGGTGACGACCAGCAGCATCATGACGACGGCGAACAAGCGCCGGATGACGTAAGCAAGCACTGTGCGCGGCCCGGTGGCGGTGCCGGAACCCCGGGGTACGGGGTTCCGGCACCGCCACGCGTGGCCATCACCTGCCCTTCGGGCCTATCGGTTGAAGCGACGGTGGGGGTGGGGCGGCCGGTGGCCGGCCGTCACTTGACCCCGAGCGAGACGAAGTCGTACCGGCCGTTGTAGGCCGCCGACGAGTAGGCGTTGGTCAACCGCGAGCTGCGCCAGGTGATGTTCTTCTCGTAGAGGAACGGCATGGACACGGCCAGGTCGGCGACCTTGTGGTTCATGTCCGTGTAGATCTGGCCGGCCTTGGCGGGGTCGGTCTCCTTGAGCGCGCTGTCGAAGTCCTTGTTGATCGCCGCGTCGTTGATCTCGGAGACGTTGTAGTTACCGGTCTGCTCGATGAACCGGCCGTCGTACAGCGGGCGGGAGAAGCCCTGGCCGGTCGGGAAGTCGGGGCCCCAGCCGGTCATGTTGAGGCCGTAGCCGCGCCTGTGCATCACGGACGGGGAGCCGGTGATGCCGGCGGACGAGCCGCCCTCGATCTCGTTGATGTCGAGCTTGATGCCGACCTTGCTCAGCGCCTCCTGGAGCGCTTCGGCGGCGGGCGTCTCGTTCGGCTGGTCGACACGGGAGACGATCTTGGCGGAGAAACCATTCGGCTTGCCGCACTGCTTCAGCTCGTCCTTGGCCTTGGCCAGGTCCGGCTTGCCCTTGCGCTTCACGATGCCGTACGGGTCGTAGTCGTCCGCGCCCGCGACGCTCTTGGGCAGCATGTTGGTGGCGATGTCACCACCGGCCTGCGGGCCGCCGCGGGTGGTCTGCAGCGAGGTGTAGTCGGCCGCGTAGAAGACCGCCTTGCGGCAGTGGATGTTGTCGAACGGCTTCACCTTGGTGGCGAGGTCGACGTACCGGACGAAGCTCGTCGCGATGTTGTCGACGTTGCCCTTGTGCTCCTTGAGCGCGGTGCCGCGGCCGGACTGGCTCATGCCGGTGGCGCTGAGGAAGACGTCGTAGTCGCCCTTGATCAGCAGCTTGTCGATCGCCTCCAGGTTGGAGTTGAAGGTGACCGTGACCTGGTCCGGCAGGGCGGCGCGGATCGGGTCGGAGGACTTCTTCCACTTGTCGTTGCGGGCCAGCGCCAGGCTCTTGCCCGGGGTGTACGAGGTGACCTTGTACGGGCCGGAGGAGAACGGCCGGTTGGTGTACTGGGCGCCGGTGTCCTTCTCCCGCTTGACCGGGGAGCCGGTGGGCATCGCGAGCATCTGCTCGAAGTCACCGTTGGGCGCGGCGAGCCGGAAGACGATGGTCTTGTCGTCCGGCGTCTCGATCGTCTTCAGCCCGAGCTTGTCCTTGGACTTGTCCTTGTACGGGCCCTTGTACTCGCCCTTGGGGTCGAGGACCTGGCGCAGATAGCCGGGGCCGCCGGAGACGACGTCCTTGGCCCATATGCGCTCGATGCCGTACTTGATGTCCTTGGAGGTGATGGCCGAGCCATCCTCCCAGCTGACCCCGTCACGGAGGGTATAGGTGTACGTCTTGCCGCCGTCGGTGATCTTGCCGGTGGAGGTGGCCAGGTCGGGCACCAGCTCATTGGCGGCGTTGCCCGGCTTCGGCGCGTACGAGATGAGTTGACGCGAGTAGAACCGGGCGAAGTCCCAGGCGAAGCCGTAGTACTGGCGCTGCGGGTCGAGCGAGTCGAAGTTCTGCTTGTTGATGAACTTCAGCGTGCCGCCCTTCTTGGTGGACTTGCTGGCGACGCCCTTCATCCCCGCGTTGAATCCGGCTCCCGAGCCTTTTTCGTCGTCGCTGCCGCCACCGCACCCGGCGACGGTGGCCAGCAGTGCGCAGACGACAGCCGTCGCGCCGACGATCCGCCTGCTTCTCGACGAACGTAGGGGTTTCATGGTTCCTGCAACCTCCGGGATAGCGGTACGTGGCAAAGCGCGGGGAAAGCTTCGGGGAGCCGCCTGACATCCGCGGCCGGGGCGCCTCATCGGGTGCCCTTGGGGTCGAGGGCGTCGCGGACGCCGTCGCCGAACAGGTTGAAGGCCAGCACGGTGATGAAGATCGCCGCACCCGGGATGATCATGAACATGGGATCGTCCTCGTAGGTGCCGACCGCCTTGGAGAGCATCTGACCCCAAGACGCGGTCGGCGGTTTCACGCCCGCGCCCAGGAAGCTGAGCGCCGCCTCGGTGAGGATGTTGGTGGGGATCATCAGCGTCGCGTAGACGGTGATCGGCGCCACCAGGTTGGGCAGCAGCTCCCGGAAGAGGATGTAGCGGCGGCCCGCGCCGAGGCTGCGCGCGGCCTCCACGTACTCCTTCTCGCGCAGTGACAGCGTCTGGCCGCGCACGATGCGGCCGACGTACGGCCAGCCGAAGAAGCCGATGACGGAGACCAGTACCGCGATGCGCACGCCGCTGCCGGTCAGGCCCAGCAGGTCGTTGGGGAGCACCGAGACCAGGGAGATGATGAACAGCAGCTGCGGGAAGGCCAGCAGCATGTCCATCACCCGGCTGATCGCCGAGTCCACCCAGCCACCGAAATATCCGGCGATGATGCCGAAAACGGTGCCGAGGACGACGGCGACGATGGCCGCGAGGAAGGCCACCAGCAGCGAGATCCGCGCGCCGTAGACGACGCGGCTGAACACGTCGCGGCCGTTGGAGGGCTCGACGCCGAAGAGGAAGTCCGAACTCATGCCGCCCAGGCCGCCCTTGGGGGTGCCGAACAGCGGGTCGATCTGCTCCTGGTGGAACTCGTTGGGCGGGTGGCCCAGCAGACTCACGATCAGCGGCGCGAAGATCGCCACTAGCACGAGAAAGACGACCACGCCGCCGCCCGCAAGCGCCAACTTGTCGCGCTTGAGGCGTCTCCAGGCGATCTGCCGCAGCGATCTTCCCTCGACCGACGCCTTGACCACATCCGCCGCTACATCGGCAGTCGCGACCGGCTCTGCGTCGGCGCTCGTGCCGTGCAATGGTGCCGTCATCGTGGTGGGGACCCCTCTCGACCGGTGGTGACCGGCCCACGACTCGCCGCTGTGGCGGCATAAGTTCACAAGGTGAGCGAAAGGGGTCGTTATCCGGGAATGCAGGAACCGCGCCCCTTGGAGCGGGAGTCTTCATCGCGTTTGTGATCACCCGCCAGTACCCACGGGCAATGGATGCCTAACCGTGATGTGCGGTAAGCGGTTCCGGTATACGGACAGTTGTGACCCGAGAACGCATCAGTAACAACCGCCCCACCGCGGGCGTTTCACGGTGAGGCGGTGCGGGACTTCGGCTCGGCGGGGTGACTCGGTGCGCGGCGCGGCGGCTCAGTACGCGTGACGGGGCGGTCTCAGAACACGCGGCGCGGCGGCTCAGTACGCGTGACGGGGCGGTCTCAGTACGCGTGGCGGGGCGGCGGGTAGCCGTACCCGTACGACGGGGGCGGCGGCGCCGCGGGCGGGCCGTTGTGGGCGTCCCGGTCGAAGAACGGCCGGGCGTGGACCCGCATCCACATCGCCACCGGGTCGTGCTCGTCCGACAGCTCGACCGTGGAGACCGGCAGCCCCTCCGGCACCACACCGACCGACTGCTGCATCATCAGCCGCACCGACTCCACGGCCGGCTGGCTGTTCTCGTACAGATCGAGCCCGATGGCCAGATACGGGGCGCCCAGCGCGGGCTGCACCCAGGCCCGGCGCAGCGAGCGCACCGCGGCGGTGCGGTGCGCGTTCTGCCCCAACAGGGCGTAGAACTGCGGGATTTCGATGGCCGGTTCGGTCAGCCGCAGCGGACCGGCGGGCAGCCGGTCCAGCCCGCCCGCGATCCGGCGCAGATCGAGCCAGGGAATGCCCACCCCGCCGCCGACGGCGTGCGGGTTGAGCCACAGGCCGTAGTGGTCGCGGTAGAGGGAGTCGGCGATCCGGCGCGCGTCCACCACCTCATGCGCACGATTCCAGCCACTGGCGGCGAGTTCCTGGGCGGAGGTCACACACGGTGCGTAGCCGTGGCCGTCCACGTCCATGTTCCCGTACTGGGCCTCAGGGTCGCCGGGCGCGCCGTTCCACAGCAGCATCCAGACCTGGCCCTCGGCGAGGGCGTGCAGCAGCGCCTCGTAGGCGTCGTACCGGCCGGGAGCTACCTGCTGCAGCATCCGCTCGACCTGACCGGCAGCCGCCCCCCAATCCGCGCCCGCGCTCACCTGGGTCCGCCCCTCTCTCGGCCTTGCCCGCACTCACCGGGACGCGCCCCGCCCCGTCTGGTCATCCAACCAGCTTACGGGCCCCGGTGGCCGTCCCCGGAGTGCGTCACAGGTCACGGTCGTAGAACGGCCGTACGCGCTCCAGCATCCACGTGGCCACCGGATCACCCTGCGCGACATCCAGCGCGACGAGCTGAACGACCCACGGGACCGGCACCGTCCCGAGCGCCCGGCCGAGCGCCTCCACCGCGAGGGCCTGCCCCTCCGGGTCCGGCGCGTCCAGCTGGACCCCGACGAAGAGCGCAGGCTGATCACCCTCGACGCTGGCCAGCGCGCGCCGCGCGGTGCGTACCCCGGGCTCCCTCCCGAACTCGATCCCGGCGGCGGCCAGGAAGTCGACCGGCTCTTCCTGCCAGTCGGGCTCGAACAGCCGCACCCGGCCCCCGCGCGCGGGGCCGTCCAGCGCGCTGCGCCCGGACTTGCACAGCTCCTCGACCGCGGACGGCGGCAGCGGGACGCCGACCGGCCCGTCCGGGTTCACCGCGATGCCGAGCTGCGGCGGCAGCCCGCGGGCGAACTCGGTGGCCGGGGCGACCGTGAACGACATATGGCCGCCGACGATCTGCAGGAACTGCTGCTCCGAGCTGAAGACGGGGACGTACGCCTGGCCGTCGATCTCCACCGTGGGCAGGTCGAGGCTGGGGCTGTCGGGGCTTCCGCCGTTCGGCAGCGGAATCCAGACATAGCTGCGGGCGAGCGTCTCGACGATCCGCGCTCCGGCACCCGGGACCCCGACGGAGGCGGCGAGCACCTCTTCCAGCTCATTTCCGGGGAAGGCGGGATAAGCGCCGTCGGGAAATCCTCCGTGAGCGGGGGTTATGCCCTGGTGCTCCGGAATACTCATCTTCGTCCCAACCGCCATCTCGTCCGACCTGCACCAGCACCCTAACGGCTGGACGGCGGAAGGCCATGGGCCGCCCGGTGATCTCCACAGCACTTCCTCACCCGGACTTCCTCACCCGGCGCCCTGACGCCCGGTCGCCGTCACTCGAAGGAGTCGCCGTCACTCGAAGGAGATGCCCCGCAGCGTGCTCGCGGTTGCCCGGTCGAGCAGCACGGCGGAGGCACAGCCCTCCGGCGGACGCCCGCCCTCCACCCGCGCCACCAGGCGGCCCATCGCCCGCAGATGCCGCCCGAAGGCGAAGCCGGAGACCCCCCGGCCACGGGCGGCCTGCCCCTCCAGGGCGATCGCGGGGTCCACGTCCAGCAGGACCAGATGCAGCCCGCGGCCGGTGCGCCGGGCGTCCCGGGCCAGCCAGCGGCGCACCCAGGGCTGTGAGCCGCAGTCGTGGACGACGACGCTCGCGCCCGAGCCGAGCGCCCGGCGCAGCCCCGCGTAGTGGGCGCAGCGGACCAGCGGCCGGTAGACGGCGTACGGCAGCCAGCGCGGCATGCGTCTTTCCCAGGCCTCCCGGGTGCGCTGCGAGTCCACCCGCACCACGGCCGCGCCGCTCGGGTCGATCCCGGGGACGACCCGGTTGATCAGGGTCGACTTGCCGCTGCCGGGCAGCCCCGAGGCGATGATCAGGTCCCGTGCCGGGTAGCGCAGCTCCGCTCCCGCCCCGCCGCGCAGGTCGTGCACGGCGGCCTGGCGATCCGGCCTGACCGTGCCGCCCTTGCCGCCCGCGCCGCCCGTGCCGCCTGATCGCGCCGTCCGCTCCTGCCGCGCGGGCAGGGGTCCTGGTGTTGTCGCGTATGTTCCCTGCCCGTGCACCGTGATCGTCCTCCAAGGTCGGTCAAGCGGCTCCGTACCCCGAGAGTGTCAAGAAAAGGTAATGCCCATCAAGGAGGCCCCGGCGCGACACCGCTCACAGAGCCGCTCCCAGATCAGGGGTTCCGTTCCGGAGCGGACGTGCGATGATGTCCGCGCCAACTGCATACCGGCCGCTTGAATCCGCGCGGGAGAGTCCTCGGTCACCGGCAGTCGCCGGGATTTCCGAGGCGCCGAAGGAGCAAGTCCTCCCTTGAATCTCTCAGGCCCCTGATACCGCGCGGATGAGGCAGATCTGAAAAGCGGGCCACCTCGATGTGGCTCCACCCAAGGTGCAAGCCGAGCCGGCCCCGCCACGCGGGAACGGTCACGGCGAACCTCTCAGGTTCCGATGACAGATGGGGAGGACGCCGTGCCGTCCTTGTCGTCCCCTCCGGCCCGTCCGTCCCGTCATCGCCGTGAACATGCCCTTGGGAGCTGAACCATGACCGACGCCCCGCCCACGCCCCGCCGCACCGCGCTGGACGCGGTCCACCGTGCGCTCGGCGCCACCATGACCGACTTCGCGGGCTGGGACATGCCGCTGCGGTACGGGAGCGAGCGCGACGAGCACACCGCGGTGCGCACCCGCGCCGGGCTCTTCGACCTCTCCCACATGGGTGAGATCGCTCTCACCGGGCCGCAGGCCGCGGACGCCCTCGACCACGCCCTGGTCGGCCATCTCTCGGCGCTCGCCGTGGGCCGCGCCCGCTACACGATGATCTGCGACAGCGAGGGCGGCATCCTCGACGACCTGATCGTCTACCGGCTCGCCGAGCGGGAGTTCCTGGTCGTCGCCAACGCCTCGAACGCCCAGGTGGTGCTGGACGCGCTGACCGAGCGCGCCACCGGCTTCGACGCCGTCGTACGGGACGACCGCGACGCGTACGCGCTGCTCGCCGTCCAGGGGCCGCAGTCCCCCGGCATCCTGAAGGGGCTGACCGACGCCGAGCTGGACGGGCTGAAGTACTACGCGGGGCTGCCCGGCACCGTCGCGGGCGTGGACGCCCTGATCGCCCGCACCGGCTACACCGGTGAGGACGGCTTCGAGCTGTTCGTCGCGCCGGACGACGCCGAGCGGGTCTGGCAGGCGCTGACCGAGGCGGGCGCCCCGGTGGGGCTGGTGCCGTGCGGGCTGTCCTGCCGGGACACGCTGCGCCTGGAGGCCGGGATGCCGCTGTACGGGCATGAGCTGAGCACCGACACGACCCCGTTCGACGCGGGGCTCGGCCGGGTGGTGAAGTTCGGCAAGCCCGGTGACTTCGTCGGCCGCCAGGCCCTCGAAGCCGCGGCGCGCGAGGCCGAGGCCCGGCCGCCGCGCACGCTGGCCGGGCTGGTCGCCGAGGGCCGCCGGGTGCCGCGCGCCGGATACGCCGTGGTCGGCCCCGACGGCTCGGAGATCGGCCGGGTCACCTCGGGCGTCCCCTCCCCGACGCTGGGCAAGCCGATCGCCATGGCGTACGTCGACGCGGAGCACGCCGCGCCCGGCAGCCCGGGCGTGACGGTGGACATCCGCGGTACCCGGGAGCCGTACGAGGTCGTCGCGCTCCCCTTCTACCGCCGCGAGCGCTGAAACCTCCTGCGGCCCGCCCCTCCCCACCGATCCGTCCCACCGCTTAAGACCCGTTTCCCAAGCACTCCCCCCTATCCAGGAGAATCGGACCATGAGCAACCCCCAGCAGCTGCGCTACAGCAAGGAGCACGAGTGGCTGTCGGCCGCCGACCAGGACGGCGTGTCGACGATCGGCATCACCGAATACGCGGCCAACGCGCTCGGTGATGTCGTGTACGTCCAGCTCCCGGATGTCGGCTCCACCGTCGCCGCCGGTGAAACCTGCGGTGAGCTGGAGTCCACGAAGTCGGTCAGCGACCTGTACGCGCCGGTCTCCGGTGAGGTCACCGAAATCAACGAGGACGTGGTGAACGACCCGGCGCTGGTGAATTCCGCCCCCTTCGAGGGCGGCTGGCTGTTCAAGGTGAAGGTGACGGACGAGCCGGGCGACCTGCTTTCCGCCGAGGAATACGCCACTTTCTCCCACAACTGACCCTCCTTCTTCGATCGGGACCCAGATGTCGCTTCTCAACAGCTCCCTGCACGAGCTCGACCCGGACGTCGCCGCTGCTGTCGACGCCGAACTCCACCGCCAGCAGTCCACCCTCGAAATGATCGCCTCGGAGAACTTCGCTCCGGCCGCCGTCATGGAGGCCCAGGGCTCGGTCCTGACCAACAAGTACGCCGAGGGCTACCCCGGCCGCCGCTACTACGGCGGCTGTGAGCACGTCGACGTGGTCGAGCAGATCGCCATCGACCGCGTCAAGGAGCTCTTCGGCGCCGAGGCCGCCAACGTCCAGCCGCACTCCGGCGCGCAGGCCAACGCGGCCGCCATGTTCGCGCTGCTCTCCCCCGGCGACACCATTCTGGGTCTGAGCCTGGCGCACGGCGGCCACCTGACCCACGGCATGAAGATCAACTTCTCCGGCAAGCTCTACAACGTGGTGCCCTACCACGTGGACGCCGAGACCGGTCTGGTCGACATGGACGAGGTCGAGCGGCTCGCCAAGGAGCACCGTCCCAAGCTGGTCATCGCGGGCTGGTCGGCGTACCCGCGTCAGCTGGACTTCGCCGCGTTCCGCCGGATCGCGGACGAGATCGGCGCGTACCTGATGGTCGACATGGCCCACTTCGCGGGCCTGGTCGCGGCCGGGCTCCACCCCTCGCCCGTACCGCACGCCCATGTCGTGACCACCACCACCCACAAGACCCTGGGCGGTCCGCGCGGTGGCGTGATCCTCTCCACCGCCGAGCTGGCCAAGAAGATCAACTCCGCGGTCTTCCCCGGTCAGCAGGGCGGACCGCTGGAGCACGTCATCGCGGCCAAGGCGGTGTCCTTCAAGGTCGCGGCCGGGGCCGAGTTCAAGGAGCGCCAGGAGCGCACGGTCGAGGGCGCCAAGATCCTCGCCGAGCGGCTCACCCGGTCCGACGTCGGCGAGGTGGGCGTCTCCGTCCTCTCCGGCGGCACCGACGTGCACCTCGTCCTGGTCGACCTGCGCAACTCCGAACTGGACGGCAAGCAGGCCGAGGACCGGCTCCACGAGGTCGGCATCACCGTCAACCGCAACGCCATCCCGAACGACCCGCGGCCCCCAATGGTCACCTCGGGTCTGCGGATCGGCACCCCGGCGCTGGCCACCCGCGGCTTCACCACCGATGACTTCCACGAGGTCGCGGACATCATCGCCGAGGCGCTCAAGCCCGCGTACGACGCCGACGCGCTGTCGGCGCGGGTCACCGCCCTCGCC
>Ga0307508_10000365_pt1 | contig 54811 bp, 59 predicted proteins | sample 9_EM_MG_FD_203089 | JGI IMG/M metagenome (GOLD analysis project Ga0307508, IMG submission 203089) | Populus trichocarpa ectomycorrhiza microbial communities from riparian zone in the Pacific Northwest, United States - 9_EM | ecosystem: Host-associated > Plants > Roots > Unclassified | place... | reverse complement strand
GGGGGGTTTGTTCGCCCTTCCGCACCCCGTTCCCCGCCCCCACCCCCACCCCCCCCCCCGTTGGGGGTTGGTCCTTCCCCCCCCCCCCCCCCCCCCCCCCACCCAGCCGCTGCCCATCTGCCCGTACTCTCCGGCTGGCCCGACCATCCAGTGAAGTCTCCAATCGCCAACGAAGCCACCGGCCGACGGATGCTCTTTTCCAAGCCACCCTCTGGGCGCGTTTCAGTAATGACAGTATTTTATTACGTGGCAATCTTCGAACTGTGGCCGCTGAGATAGGGGGCCCTATCACGGAGTCCAGAATCAAAGCGGATGGGAGATGACGGAACAACGGCTATGTAGATGGGTTTGGCCGTTAGGCATTCTGAGCGGTGGCTCGGGGGCGCCTAGCCGGTGCTCGCTCGCTCTGGAGTTCATTTACCCAGCTATACTTAGGTCCCTACATATACTCGTCCGCGTGCGGATTGCTCGAGGGATGGAGGTGTTCATGTCGATGGGTGTATACGAGTCTATGTATCTAGGAGTTGCAGTCACTCCCACGTGTGTCTGCAGGGCGGCGGGAGGATAGGGGTACGTACGTAGGTACGTAGATATGTATACTCTAAAGTGCCGATGAAGGGAGTACGGTACATACATATGTGTGTGGAAAGAGACCTGATGGCGCAATTTACCGATGCACATCGCATCTCCGTTGGGCATGCCTCGATCAGGTTGGGCCGGGAGCCTTGCCAGCACTCTAGACTAGCCGAATATGGGCGGGGCAGGGCAGTCGAGTGCTATTCCACGGCAAAGCAACGATGGCCAGCCTGTGAACCGAACCCCTTGCGCTATGCCGAGTTGATGGGCGGAGGCCCCAGCAGGCGGCCATCCTCACCCTCGCGCTGCGTGGACGGGCGAGCACGTGCCGGCCCCCGTTTCGCAAGCCATCGTCGTCACGAACTAGATACATAGATCATACAACCAACCACGACGGCGTCAGCCCGCCCGCCCGCTTCGCTGCAAGACATGCAGCCGTTGACGGTTGCATCGGAGGAAAGGAGAAAAGAAAGACAGAAGAAAGAAGGAAAAATAATAATCAAAAAAACCAAAAATAATAATAATCAAAGAGCTGACTCCGACTTTGCCCCTTTCTGCGCCCTCCCCCAGCTGACGGGATCGAGTAGATATGTATCGTGAGCACAAAACGCACAACACATCCCGTCCCGTCGCGATTGCTTCTAGATATGCATGCATCGCACAGATTACCGTTATTGTCTCGCGGGATAATTACCCGTAGATTTGTGTGTAGATGCGGCGCCGCCTCCTACGTACGACCCCAAGAAAGAAAAAAAAAAGAAAAAAGAAAAAAGACGGAATATGTACGTAAAGGGGGGGAAGTGGGAGGAAGGAAGGGGAAAAAAAGCCCGTTGGAGTCCGTGTTTCGACCTTCCGCTCGGGACGTCGTCGACGGTTCGTGTTGAAGACTGACCCGGCTTCTTTGCCCAGGGACGAAAGCGGTCCAACTCCAGACAGATATGTACTGTACGTAGAGCAGATTTCTGCACACGGTTCTGCGAGCCTACATACGTACGCAACGCCGAAATTGAGCCAGCCCATCTTCAAATCGGGGCGAGCGAGTGGGTCTGTACCTGGAGACCAGGGAGATGCAATACGAGGCGGTGCTTGAAAGTAGTTAGAGCACGCATCGGGATTGCAGGGAATGGCGCTAGTTAGCTCGTCTCGGCGGACGGCGCAAGTGAGCGCTACACAAAAGAAACTTCTGCATCCCTGTTTCTCCATTCGACAGCATGCATAGCTCCAGGGTGGATGCCGTGGAACGCCCGACGGTTGGCAAGCGCTGGACATCGTCTCTTCTCCTCGACATCATTGCAGACATACTCTTACCCACTCGGCCTACATACCCGGCCCCGGCTCCGAGCACGCCTACGACATCCGGTTGGCTCCACGGAGAATGCTCTCATCTCGACGTTCTGACTATGGTGTTTACGCACAATCTCACATACACACACCCGCTTGGCGGCCTTCGCTTCGCTTCAAGGGTATCACCTGCTCAATTGTCCGTGGAGGGAAAGGAGTATCTATCTGCTGTCCATTCGCTGGCATGTATGTACATAGTTTTGTGCGGATATCTTGCCAGGCCCGCAACCTGCCTCTGGCGAGCCTTCCTCCTACGTACCACCCCAGTATCGAGGGCTAATCTCTCGCCGCGGTCATGAGCAATTTGGAACGGGGTCCAGTGCTCGAGAGACATTGGCCACCGCCCACGAGGCGCTCCTATGTGGCTGGCGAGCTCGACAAGCAGCATCAATCAATCAATCAATCGATCAATCGATCGCATGGATTCCCCAATCCCAATCGCTCGTTCGTCGCTCTGGGAAAAAAGAACCGGACCGGGAGCTCCTTTTCTCAGACACGGAAGGTTATCCCCGAATCGTATGGCTGTTCGGCGCTATGTCTGACTATCTACCTATGCTCTATACCTTCATCCGCTTGCTGCCTAGACAGGGCCAGGGCGTCTCGAGCGTCACCTTTCCCCTGCGCAGAACCGCATGGACGCCGATCCGCTTGCTTGCTTGGGAGGATTGTGGCGGAGTGGGGGACGCTTTGTGGGAGGTCGGATCTAGGGGAAGGAAAGGAGAAGTCCACTGGAGGGCGGGGATGAGGAAGGGGGGAGAATACCTACCGAGCCAGGGTTAGCTACCGAACCTGTCGTCTCGAGTTCGATCGTATATATATCGGGGTCGACGTCGCCTCTTGTTTTCGTCCTCCATCCTCTTCTCTCTCTCTCTACATTGTCTCTAATTCACTCGCTACTTAGTCGTTATTTCAGTCACTCGCTTCAGTTAATCAACAGCCAAAACTTCCTCCCTACCGTCCCCCAATAATACATACTCCATAATGCCTGCCAGAGTCTCCATTCTTGCCCTGACCGTGGCCCTTGCCGGTCTCGCCTCGGCCGCCGCGTGAGTTTCCGGTCCTGAGTGGAGATGTCCTTCTGGAGCATAGTCTGACGTTCCTCCCAGTGACCCTTCTGCCGACAAGCCCATCGGCCATGCAGCTTACACCACGCGCGCTGCCGCTCCGGTCTACGGAAAGCCCGAGGACTCCCCCGAGTACACTGCACCCAAGTACACCACCCCCGGTGCCGGAAAGCCCGCTTACCCCGTCGGAACCGGTGCCCCCGGCTGCTACGGCGACGAGTGCGGTGAGGATGCCGACTACACCACGGTCATCAGCTCCACCTACGTCGCCACTCTGACCACCACGGTTCCTTGCGAGCCCTATGTCACGGGCACCGAGACCCGCTCGTACACCGAAAAGGAGATCCGGTCCACCGCCACCAACTACCAGACCATCACCCACCACAAGGGTGACTACGCCCCCACCGGCTACCCCTACGGAGGAAAGGGCCCCTACGGAGGAAAGGGCCCCTACGGAGGAAAGCCCTACGGAGGAAAGGGCCGCTACGGAGGAAAGCCCTACGGAAAGAAGCCCTACGGAGGAAAGGACCCCAAGTACACCAACGTTGCTAAGCCCAAGACCACCGTCGTCTACAAGAATGCCTACACCACCGTCTACGAGGATGTCTACGAGGACGTCCCCACGGCCACTGGTGTCCCGCACAAGGGTTACCCCGCCTCCGACGACGAGGGCTCCGACTACGAGGATTCTGTTGAGTACCCTGCCGGCCACGGGAAGCCCGTCCCCACCCCCGTCAGCCCCAAGGAGACCGTCTACGTCACTGTGCCCGCCAAGACCGTGACCGTCACCGAGTCCGCTTCTTGCGGTGAGGTCACCCCCGTTGCTCCCGGCCACGGATATGCTACTCCTTCCGGTGTTAGCCCCAAGCCCACCGGCTCCTACGGTACCCCTGGCAAGCCCGTCGAGAAGCCTGAGGAGGACGCCAAGGATGACTACTCCGACGATGAGGAAGAGGAGCACGAGGGCGACTACTCTGACGATGAGGAGGAGCCCAAGGAGACCGGCAAGCCCACCTATGGTACACCAGCCAAGCCTACCGGCCACGGATACGTCACTCCTTCTGCTGTGACCCCCAAGCCCACTGGCTCTTACGGATCCCCCGTCGAGAAGCCCACCGAGGAGGAGCATGACGATGAGTACGAGGTTGAGGATCCCTCCAAGTCTTCTCCTAAGCCCACTGGCTCTTACGGATCCCCCGTCGAGAAGCCCACCGAGGAGGAGCATGACGAGTACGAGGTTGAGAAGCCCTCCAAGTCTTCTCCCAAGCCCACTGGCTCTTACGGATCCCCCGTCGAGAAGCCCACCGAGGAGCATGACGAGTACGAGGCTGAGAAGCCCTCTCCTAAGCCCACCGGATCTTACGGATCCCCTGTCGAGAAGCCCGTCGAGGAGGAGGAGGAGGAGGATTGCACTTCCACTGATGCTGCCACTCCCACCGGCACCTACGTTGCCCCCACTGGCTCCTACGCCACCCCCGTCGAGGAGAAGCCCGTCAAGAAGCCCGTCTACGCCGCTCCTTCCGCGTCGGCCAGCCCCGTCAAGACCTACTAAGGGTTGTTAGGTCCAGTGCATACATAGCTGTTGATGTCTTTTCTTGTGTTCAGCGCTTGCTTTTTTTCCTTCCCTGCCAGGGTGGAGGGGAGGTGATGGGGTAAAAGGGTAGAAGGAAACAGGAGGAGGAATTTCGATGCTGTAGATAATTAATATGTTCGATCGATTGGATTCTAAACTATTGTGCCAACGTGTGATTGCGACTTGGCTCTGATTTGCGTGGATTGTGCTTCGCCAGCATTATCTCTTCGGCAAATTCACCCTTCGGCGGGAGATGCAGCTGGAGGGGTCGGCGCTAGTTGCTGTTTCCTGTTCTGCTCTGCTCTGGCGGATTTACACCCTCCTCCCCCGCCCTTTTTCGCAAGGACGGTTTTTTTGTTTTGTTTTGTTTACTCCATACGACCTAACTCGATCACGGCACCCTCCCTAATTAAGTACATACATACATCTCCACCGCATTCCAAACCGGCCAGTGTGGCGCCCCCCGAGATATCTACCAAATCCCACAATCTATGCACCGCCGCTCCTCCTCCCTCTCGCTGCACTCATTTGCGGTCCTTCACTACTTCCTTATGTATCTAAGGAGCTCGCGCCGGGGGGGGGTCCCGCAGTGTCCGGTGCAGGCACATCCCTTGTTACTGCTGGGCCGTTTTTTTTTTAGCTTGTGTGTACATAGATAGAAATGCGCTGCTACATACATAAGTATGTATGTATGTATGTATTCTCCTCGGAGCTGCCAATTGCATCGAAGACCTTGGTCGGCTTTCTTGTAGGGAGGGGGAGGGTTTGTCGATCCGCTTGTAAGTGGGAGGCCCCATGCTTTCGCTTCTCGCCCCATTTCGGCTCCGTCATTTTCCTCTTCAAGTGGCTGATTGAGGTTGGGAGAGGTTGCCCCCGCCCCCGCGCACGAGTTTGGACAAGCTACCAATACATACATACATAGCTACCTTGTCTCGTACACAATGGCACGAGTGATATCGTGTGTTCATCGGAGTCGTACTTCGTGTACATAAAATGCTACAATCCTACAGGGGCATCTCTCGAATCATGAATCGTACGTATGTATAGTAGGTACATTCTGTTCGGTCGGGCAGTTTTTCGGTGCCGAGTCCGTCACTCGCTCACGCCCCCCTCCCCCACATCTGTGCCTTGCACCTTATAAAAATACGCATCCAACATCCCATCCGTAGTTACATAAGTATGTATGTACAAGGGCGAGTGCAGATGCATGAACCCGACGTGCCACAATTCCCCTGGAAGGCAGATTCCCACTGCGGAGAGAATGTTAGTCGTGCGAATGGAAAAGCTCAAATTGCTGTTGGGTTCATTTCTCCCGTACACATGCGTCGTTAGAAGTAGGACCTAAGAGTATTCAAACAATTCCAAGCAGGGCCTATAAGAAGGAAAGAAAGAACGAGAAACCCAAATCAAACCTCCTAAATTCCCCATCCACTGTAATCTTTTCCCCGGTCTCATGCGTGTGCTGCCTTCTTCAAACTATAAGTCCAACCCCCCCCCCCATTCTTCACGCCTCCATTGTAAACAAGTCTCGGGAAAACCCATTCAGATGTAGTAAGCATTGCTTCATCTCACTCTCGACACGTTTGAGGGAAAAAAATGAAAGAAAATGAAAGAAACATTGAACATCCTATCGATCCCACAGCCTCCATACAAAGAGATGCATATTTGCTTCCAATCCTACCGGTTCATCATCCATCTCCATGCAAAATAAGAGAACATTACCGCGCAAGAGAGAGAAACAAAACAAAAAAACAGTAAATGCGGGGAGGGAAATATAACAGGGCAAGACACAAAATGCGCGAACACAACTGGGGGCAGAGAAAAAACACGGAGATGCAAAAGACAGGAAGGGGAACAAAAACAGTTGCGCAAAGTAGGAAACAGAAACTACTCATCTCCCGCAAGAACGAAGACAGGGGGGGGGGGGGGGAAGAAAAAAAGTTATTGTACACAAAACCCCTTTTAGAGTCGCTCCTAATCAATCATCCCATTTTCATCCCATCCATGCACAACGAAGAGCTCCCACCGCCCCTCATCTCGTCTAAGTTAGGCCTTCACTTCTTCCACCGTCTGCAACAGCTTCTGGAGGTCATCCGCTTTGACCTTCGCTGCGAAGAACTTGATGCTTCCATCCGCCTGAAACTCGGGTACCTTCAGGCATTTGCCCAGATGCAGCTGGTACTTGATGTCCTTTTTCAGTGCCACGTTGAGGAGTACCTTGCCGAGATCCGAACGGACGAGGATACGTGATTTGCCAGTAACGCGATTCTTCAATACTCTCAGTGCACCGATACCCACAGTCTTGACCGGAGTGCTACTCAGGTCGTAAATGATGGACCGAGGCAGCTGGAAAACCGGATCCTCATCTTCCTCGCCAGGGCCCTGGAGAGAAAGGTCTTTCTCCGTCTTCGAGGGTTGGGCATCGGATGGCTCGCCGTCGTCGGCGCCACCACCAGTCTCGGATTCAGAGGCGGAAGCCGAGGTCACAGGGGTAACAGCGCCCGCCGGCTTAGCGCTAAAGGTGAATCCGGAGGAGGAGGAGGAGGAAGTTCCATTAGTTCCACCACAGATGCCACCCTTGTTGCTGTTACCGGAGAAGAGACCACCGGAAGGAGGAGGAGCAGAAAACTTGACGCCCTTCTCGGGAGACCATGTGTTATCACCCGTGGAGGGGAAGTTGCTTGCACTTGGGTTGAAGGGGTGGTCTTGCTTGGTCGGAGAAGCACGGTCGAACATACTTCCACTGCACTTGGGCTGCTCATCATCGTCGTCCGGCTCCGGGTCGTCCGGGAGGTTGGAAGTGTCTGCATTCCTGAACGGATTGACCCAGGCTGGAGTGGTCGGTGGGGGAGAAGGGTTGTCGAAGATGCTCGCTTCGACGCGGATGCCTGTTAGCAGCGGACGAGATAAACAGGGTCGTCGGAACTTACCATGTTTAGGCGGTACCTTCTCTGTAGACTTCGACGACTGGACCGCAGATCCTCCACCAAGAACGGAAGACAGGGTTTGCGATGTAGTCGATTTGAATGGAGCAAAAGCGACCTTGGATTCTGTGCGTAAGGAGAAAGCATCATTAGATACTGAAATGGTTCATGTCGTAACCGCATCGCAAATCGTGGGGACGGGTGAATGGGACAGGTGATGTGATGCGAATGCACACGCGCGGATGGGAACATTGGCGAACATTCAATCATGTGGATTATCGCCGACCGTCGCCGACCGTCAAAAGCTCCAGTGTTGGAGGGGACATAATAGCGGTAATGTAACAGCAGCAGGATACCGAGCCCCTCGGATCGTCCGTCGCAGAGAAACCGTACCGGCTAGAATGCCCACCTCCGCCACGCGTTCCAACCAAACCCGCGCGCGGGCAAGCACATGTGCAATGAAGGGTACAAAACGAGTAGAGAATCCTAATTACCTTCGCCGAGGGCTCTTCGCTTTCCTCCTCCAGCATCGTTGTCTTCACCAGCCCGCTTACCAGTCACACCGTTGCCGGGCGCTGACTCACTAAACTTATACCTCTGGTTGGCTGAAATCAGCTCCTTGATCTTCCTAACTTCGGAGGTATAGGCGTCGCAGAGAGGCGTAAGATCGGCAAATATGTCCTGCTTGGACAATTCTTCCTTGAAGAAATGATTCAACGAGCGCAAAGCGAACAGGTTGTAGTAATCCGTCAACTGGTTGACCGACCACTGCTGGGAATCCGCCGGCAGAGGCGGCGAGCGCATCCGAACAGTAGAAGGCGCATTCGAGGAATTAGTAGTAGGGACCGAGAAGAGAGACGAAGCTGCAGGGGCAAGGGTAGTGGATGGCACCGGCTTGCTGCCGGTGGTGGCGCCAAACAAACCAAACGAAGGAGCCGGAGTATCTGTTGGCTTTGGGTTAAACAACGCGGGCTTCACGGCAGGTTGAAAAGTAAAACCTCCGGCCGCGAGCACTGGCGCCGCGGGTGCCGCGACTCCAAAGGATGGTTTCGGCTCCTCCTTCTTTTCTGTTGGCTCTGCCGTTCCGAACATGAGGGAGTCCTTCTTCTCGGCAACTGGTGCGCCAACCATTGTCTTCTGTGGCTCGTCGTTCGTCGCTACATTGCTACCAAATCCAAACAGTGGCTTAAGTGTCTCATCTTTTTTCTCGGACGGATTGAACAAGGGCTTTGTGTCGTCTTTCCCAACATATCCGAAGCGCGGCTTGTTGGGCTCAGCAGGCTTGTTGTTTTGAAAGAGCGACATATTGGCTGCTGGCGCTTCCTTCGGTGGCTGTTGAAAGGTGAACCCGCCCGTCGCCTGGGGAGGAGGCGCCGCGGCGGCAGGCGGGTTGCCGAACAAAGACATCGAGGGTGGCTCAGGTGCTTTCGTTTCAGCAGCCTGCCCATAAGTGAAGCCAGAGGGTTTGCTTTCCGTTGCACCCGACCCGAAGGATGTAGACGTCGTTGGCACAGCACCGAACGATGAGGAGGTCGTGGGGGCAGCACCGAATGGCGTAGAAGGTGTGGGTGGAGCACCAAATGCTGGGGCGCTGAAGTTGAAGGACGAGGTGGTAGTGTTCGGGGCCGGAGGTTCAGTTGAAGCCGCCCGTTGACCAAATGGGAACCCTGTAGATGCGGGCTTTAGCTCCTCTTTGGGCGCAGGAGCAGCGGCTGCACCGAAAGTGAACGGAGTCGACGCGTTTGTAGGGTTCCTGAAGAAATTGGCGGTCGGTGCAACCGGTGCAGAGTTCGCGTTTGTGCCACCAAAGGTGAGCCCTATGGATGAGGCTGGCTTATCGTTATTTGTGGTCGCTCCGAAGCCTCCGAAGCTAGGTGCCGATGAAGTGGAAGTGGCGCCGGTGGTACCATTCGCAGTTCCAAACAGACCATTTATTGCTGGCGCGGTGCTCTGAGCACTAAAAGGCGCATTAGTGGGAGCAGCAGGAGCCAATCTAGCGAACGGGTTCGGCTTTGGCTGTTCCTGTTCCTGTTGTCCGAACGAAAACCCACTATTGGTGCCATTACCAAACGAAGTCGAAGGCGCAGGCGCGGGAGGACCACCGAAGCCCACACTGAACGCTGGAGCTGGTGGCGGCGATGGTGCAGCGCTATTTCCAAAGGCGAAGCCTTGACTGACCGCACCGGCGAAGAAATTGGGCAAACTCGCTCCACCTCCAGTACTGCGCGTGCCGGCGCCCCGTCCTGCTCGACGTTTCAGCGGTGCGATCCTACGTACAGGTTTCATAGTCAGCTTTTCTGCGATTCTTCGGAAGTTATTGGGAGGTCGGTGTCGGATGTGTCAAGACCCACGACATAAAGAAAGCAGGATAAAAAACAAGGGGAGGGGTTGTCTATAGGGCAAGGAGAGGCTTGGGTGTTTTTTTTCCCCCACATACTTTCTTCCAGACAAGACGTCGGGTGGAGCGGTCTTTGATGGTTCGGTAGAATCATCGGGGCCGCCAGCAGTGAAGTTGAAGGATCCGTTCTGCATCTGTTCTTTGGTAATCTGTATCTCTGCTGAGCGCTTCGACATCGATAGCAAGGTTGGCTCGGTTGTCCTCGCGATGTGATCCGCCGACTGCGGTGCCTCCCCTTTGACAGCGCACGCGCGTTAATTGATCACACGGATGACCTTATACTCGGTACGGTTCGAGCAAACGAGCGTGATGCAGCGGTAATCGGCGGCGGAGAAGACGGTGATTGGTCGTTGGTACTCTAGGTGAGGGTTGCGTGACGTAGGGGCGCGAGGGGAAAGAGAAGTAAAGAGCGAAAGGAAGGGTAGGGTGGGTTTGACAGCAGCAAAAGTAGTTGTTGCGACCGCGAGGGGTGTGTTGGGCAGGTGACGATGGGGATGAGGACGAGAAGGAATCGGAGTCGGAGTCGGAGTCGGGGTCGGGGTTAGCCAACAACAAGGAAGAACGAACTTTGGCAGTCGCGGGTTGTTTTGGCTGTTGCTGGGGGGTTGTGGTGATGGGTTGGTTGATGGGTGGTTGCGTTGTTGTCTGAGGAACCCGCAAGAAAAAATGGTGATGAGGCTGAGATTCAGGAATCAGGTCTAGTTATGTACTTCTATACTACATGTATTTACTTCCAAAAAAATACTGTTTGCTTTTACCTCAACTCACTTGGGCTTTCTTAACTGCAAGCAATGCTCATTTATGGGCCTCATCCCCTGAAAAGAAAAGAAACTTCGGGAGATGCTGCCTCTCTTCCTCTGTTCCATCTGTCGCGTTCAAGTTGCCTCACGCGACCGGATAAAAATGTATAGGAATCCATGTGCTGCGAGTCAAAAGCTCAGCAAGCCAATCATGAGGTTCTCCATGATGTTATTTTCGGGATATGAAATAAAAACTTTTTCTTTTTCTTTGCGACGCGTATTTCGCCAGGAATTAGGGCTTAGGACCAGGAAACGTCAAAGTGTATCTACTACGCCACCGCGATATTGCTGTGCATGCACACTACTTCAAAGACTTTAGGACTCACCGGCCGTGATACCATACCACCGCCACCGGATATCCGATTTTGAAGCTCCGTAGGCTCAAACGTACCATCCGGTCGCTTGCGACTGCCGATAAGACCAGCTGAGTGGTCAGTTCGAGATGCTCTCTTGGTTAAACTCTAGTTAGTTCACACTTTTCCACATCCCACCAGCTGATTCTCATGGCAAGCCATCTGGCGCCTTAGAGCTCGCAGTCAAGCGCATAAACCTCCTGGGAGTTCCGCGGGGGCCCCTCAATTACGGTCGTGAGTCCTCGGAAGGTCGCGACCTGCCGTCTTCTCGACGCCTGCTTATCTACGGATTTCAACAGTACACGATGAGTAACCGACGAGGCTTCGCACCTATGATCCAGACCGATATTTCTCTTCCGCTTGTACGAGTATGTGTCTTGAGGGCAGCCGGCAGCTCAGATGTGAGTCCTCGGGTCCCGAATCTTGAGCTCGATCGTTCCCGTTACCACAAAACATCGGTCACCGACGCAGGCCGGCCGAGAGTTCAGGCCAAATCCACGATACTTTACTGGTGGCGATGTGGGTCTTCTGGACGTGGTGTTTGAACCCAATACCTACTTTCCTAAGTACTCTCTGGAAGATTCCCACGGCGGCAGCAGCCAACGGTGATGAGAAATGACCCTCATCTAGAATCGAACCCCGCGATACTCTGCTTTGCAAACAGCACGTACCGGTTCGATCACCTGGTCGCCATTCCGAACCCAATGCTACCGGTCATCCCGTCTCCCAAAGGTCCTAAACTCAAAGCCCAAAACTCAAAGCCCCTCCCGTAGTAGGCCGAGCTCAAACCTTGATCCCCATGATTAAAAAGCCTCCCGACTCCACCACCGGCAAACAATAGCTTCATTCGCCGGAAAGCCACCAAGCTCCACGGGCCATCCGAAAAGCCTTCCTGGGTTCGCTATACAACATGTGGAACAACTCTGCACCGGGGCTCGATTATTTCTCCAGACCCAAGTGGATGCCGAAAGACACCATCTCCGATGAGTCCAGGCCGCCAGCTGCCGACCCCGGTTCCTCCTACTCCCGCTCCTCCCAGACCATACAACATCCCTTCCGCCAGCAAGGATATGCAAGCAGCTCCCCGCCACTCGTCCAGCCGATATCAGAGTACACTCGCCTCCTACCTCCTACTGCCACCGCCTCAGTCGCCAGCCAGGATGATAAGCCCAGAATTTCGAATCCTCTCGTTTTCCTGGCGATAGCAGGTATCCTGTTTCTAGGTGGAATCATGGAGGTTGTGAGGAGGGTTGTGGTTATGCATCTACGTGCTCAGAGGGAAAAGGGAAAGAAGAGATTGGCCGAGAGCGTGGAGTTGGGGATTGTGGCCACTGAGGAGGTTGCCGTTGTTGCTAGTGGTAACGAGGGGCGCCAGCCTGTGGCGAGGCCAGAGAGGGCGGTGTTGGGGTGGGATGCGGAACCGGTGGATAGTGACTGCGGGAGGAGTATCAGATCGCTGCCGGCGTACGAGCCGGAAGATCCGAGCCCTGCGCCGCCGTATACGGCCGTGTACGAGGGCGCGAGGAGGAAATAGAGTTCGGCGGGGTTGGATATTGAGTTTTGATCTCTTCTTATGAACATTTGTTGGATACATAGATATGTCAAGATAAATGCGAATGGCGGGATGAATGCACATGACAAGTGTCGTCGAGTTATGTAGACGCGTTTAAAGTCGCCTTCTCACTGGTGCTCGTGACTCGGTCCCAAAACAAGAATACCTCGAGTTAAGAGATCCGGCCAGAAGCGACAAAAACAAAAACAACTTCCATCCTCACTCTAGTTTCAGCACTACGGAGAAAAGGAAAAAAATCAAACCAAAAATCAAACGAAATGGCCTCCCTCATTGCAAGCATCTACGCATACCTTGCAAACTTCTTCTCGGCATCCCCCACTCCCACTCCCACTCCCACTTCCACGACCACCACCACTACCACGACCGCCACTGCCGCCGCATCGCCTTCCACAAACCCACAACGCACCTCACGTCCTGCCCTTGACGGCCCCAGTCTGAGCACGCTCCTCCCCTATCCGCCTACCGAGGAAGAATCCCTCTACCCGCCGTGTCCGCTCGACGGGGAAATCGCTATGTCGGCTAGTGTTGAACAACTCGTCAAGGAAGCGAAGATGGCCGTCCCGAAGGATGCTTGAGCGGGATGGGGATTTCTTTTGGGAGACGTGGACTGCCTTTTCCTGCCGTGGTTGTGTTCGAATGGTTTAGATATCATGGATGTTTTTTTCCGGAATTCTACTCTACATACACGCTGCTAGTTATTCGTCTCTTGTACTGAGACGGCTAATATTACCGGTATCTATCCGTGATATGTATGCACTACGTGCCGTGTTTACATTCACCCTGCTTCCTGCAGGTTCGTGACTCCGTGACGCAGTCCGTGCAACACCCGCGAAATGCGTGAGTCACTTCTCCTTGGACAACTGAAGTACTAGTACATGGGTAGCTCCAGCTCCCGACCTCAACCCAACACCACCATAGCTCATCCACCAACCGTCACCGATGCCACGCACCCCAACCTCCAAAATAACCATTCCTGCGATCAAGGCCGCGGACCCTGACGAAGAGGGCTTCGATGATGAAGAGGAGAAGCCCCCCGCTACCTTTGGTAATACATTGAGTAAATTTACATACGCCACACGGTCTGCGCCGTCGTCGCCCGCGAAGCGCGCTGTTTCCAGCGCTGTTGCCTCGCCGGTCAAGAGAGCGATAACCGCTTTCGCTAGTATACCTCCGGCGTCGCTGAGAAAGCGCACGAGGTCGAGCACTGTCAAGCCCAATCCCGACGACGATGAGGACGAGGAGTATGCCGCCCCCTCCCCCCGTACAGCCAAGAAGAAGAAGAAGAAGTCCAGCCACGCCGGCTACGCGCCGCCCAGCAGGTACAGCCACCTCAATGGGGTCCCCGACGCTACCGCGCCGGGTATGATCACGCTCTTCATCGGTACGAATCCCGGCATCCGCACCGCGGAGCTCGGACACGCCTACTCGTCGCCCAGTAACCATTTCTGGCGGTTCTTGCACGAGGCCGGGCTCACCCCGGACCGCCGATTGCACCCCACGGAGGACCTGCGGTTGCCCGAGGTCTACAGCCTGGGGAGTACGAACCTTGTGTCTCGGCCGACAAAGGATCAGGCGGAGCTGAGTCAGGCGGAGATGGAGGCTGCAGTGCCAGTGCTGGAGGAGAAGATCCGGCGATGGAAGCCCGAGAGTGTGGCGGTCGTTGGGAAGGGGATTTGGGAGAGGATCTACAAGGCGAAGACGGGGACGAAACTCGGGAAAGATTTTGAGTTTGGGTGGCAGGAGAGCTGGAGGCTGGGGGAGGACGAGGGGGAGGGCTGGGAGGGCGCGAGGGTTTTCGTGGCGATCAGTACCAGTGGACTGGTGGCGGGGTATTCGATGACGAAGAAGCAGCAGATCATGAAGGAGCTCGGGGATTGGGTGAATAAGAGACGGGCAGAGAGGGGGGAGACGGCACCGAGGGGGTTGCCGGAGGAGGAGGTGGTTAAGGCGGTTAGGGAGAGGGAGGAGCGTTTTAGGAATCAGCTGAGGTTGCAGGCGCAGCTTGAGGTTGACGAGCTTGGAGAGGAGAAGGAGGAGAAGACTGGTGGAGTCGAAGCCGAAGAACAAGTGGAGGACTGAATGTCGTGTTAGTTCCTACGATCGTTGCTGTATTCTGTAGATCTGACCAATGCTGCCTTGCAAACGTACCGGGAACAACATTCGAAATTTCATGAGTTGCATGCCGCTCCGATACCTGGACTCCCCCATCTACTTCCGCCTGTTGTGCTTCTTGATCTGCCTGACCAGCAACTCCATCTTCGAGGGCAGGCGGGCCAGGCGGGCTGGGAGAACCTCGCTAGTCCGTGTCACGGTCGCCGACAGCCTACGTTCATGCGATCCCCAAAGCCACCGCCGAACATCTCCCGTGACACGTAACTGTCTACGGCGATGCTGCGCACCCGATTCCGCGTGTGCGTTTTCACAGCTACGTACAGGTCTCCATAGGGAATGGATATTCACCCAATCGGACACGCTCCCCCATATGTCTGCCGCCGCTCCGTCCCAGTAATGGGCTTATGGCGGTGAAGCCAATCCTGCATGAGATGGAGTGAGTTAGGTGCTACTTGGGTGCAGGTGGGGGAGTTTTCCCGCGACGGCTTCCATTGAGCGATACATATTCTCCGCCGATTATTCCGGTGCCGGAGCAGAGTGTGTATGCAGACGAACCCTTCGATCTATATATCTACGTCAAGCGTTCGCGGAAGGATCCGACCGACTTGGATATGCACCTATGTATGTAGATACATGCATAATACGTAACTGCAGAAGTCCCCGCCCAGTGGAGTAGGCACACAGGTGCAGAAATTGTGGAGAGAGTGATCCGTAGATATCTACATACGGTACGCTTAGTCCGACCCCAACCCGCTCCGATGTGCATCTCGCTGTGGCGACAGCGGTCGCCGCTAGAGGCGGCAGTGGTGGCAGTTGAACAAACTCAGAGTTGGGGATTGGCCAGATACCAGTATCTACGTGTTCTCCACGGGGTGGCCGTCTACCTACTAGGGTGGAAATGCTCTACTACATAGGTATCTATCTGTGCCGCCCCGTCACCTGTTCCCATGCGGATCCGATCGCGAATGCTGAATGCTGAACACAGACCTACATACATACTTATGTACTCTTGGCGCGAGTGATATTTAGGTACATAGACATAGATAATGAATATTTTCTTTTTCTTCAGGGGTAAACACGAAATGAGCTTCTTTCTTGCAACTACAGCATATCATCTCGAACACGAACAAGGAGACTCTTCCGGAAAGCGTTCGATTTCAAGAAGCACTCGATACGTACAGCTCAGGAATCATTTCAACCCATACCGATGCTGTAACAGCTGCGGAAATGCCACGGCCAACCTTCTTACACAGAAGCCTACAACAACTGACGTCAACTATTGAACAACGCAGAGGAGGGAATCCTAGTGTGGTAAGATGTTTGCGCTTGGTATTAGGTAGTTCCACAGCTCAGGTTCTGGATCATTTGAAGTCTTTTTTTTTTGAATCAATTGGAGAAACTTGCTAAGTAAGCAACGGTAATTTTTGTTTCCGTTGGGCGCCGCGGCGCTGAACCTTCAGACGCCGCGACAACGATGCGTGTCCCCAGACACATAAAATATCGCTGGCAGCCTAGAGCACGCGAGTGCACTAGCGCCCCACTTAGTGCGCTAGTGCCCGACTTACCTACATACGTGCTCAACTTGCCTATGTATGCACTCTCTACATGCTGTCCATACGGTAAAAGTCGGATGCCATCCACCGGCCAGTCGTTACCCTGGTGTTGCGTCATGGCTGCATGGAAGGTTGTCGTGGAAGGCAACGCTCCGCTCTCTCGCGTGTGCGCATGGTATCTATGGTTTGCATGCGTAGGGAGATAGATATGTACCTTGGTACTGCCAACCGATCTTGCACATCGGTTCATCGTCGTCATAGATACATAGCCGCTGTGTATACATACCAAAATAAAAATAAAAATAAAAATAAAAAAATACTAGATATCATAGAGAAGTGAGTTTTCGTCGAGGCTTTGCTGGGCTGTGCGTGCACAAATCCCTGCAGTTCTCTGACATTGCACGCTCAGAAAATAAATCAGGTGTTGCTGGGTCGTGCGTGCACAACCGTGTGCACAAGTGTGCGCATTCTTGCTGGACGGGCATAAGTGTCTGCCGAATCCCCGGGGGTCTATCAAAATCTAGCCAAAGAGCTGCCGAACGAAGATTATTAAGTTGTTGGAAAAGCGGAAGGTAGTCGGTTTTCTTCAGTTGATTCTGACGATGGCCGACAGCAAGTCGCGCACGTCGGTAAGTCGGGCATTACGCGCTAAGTGGGCGCTAGTGTATTAGTGTATTCTTGGCGCGAGTGATATTTACTTATATTTATGAATTTTTTCTTTTTTCTCCAGGTGTAAATTCAACACGAAATGAGCTGGCAGAAAGCTTCTTTCTTGCAACTACAGCATATCACCATGCCGAAAACGAACGAGGAGACTCTTCCGGAATGCGTTTGATTTCAAGAAGCACTCGATATGTACAACTCAGGAGTCATTCCAACCCAGACCGGTCACCAGTGCTGCAACACCTGCGGAAATGCCACGGTTAACCTTCTTCCACAGAGTCCATGGACGACGGTCGGCAGAAGAATACAACAGGGGGCATCAACTGTTGAACAGCGCAGAGGAGGGAGTTATAGTGTGGTACTGTGATATTCTGCAAAGGACTGGATTTCCTCTGAGCGTGAAGGATGTCACTAGATACTGCGAAAGCGAGAACAATAATTTTCGTTTCTGTTGGGTGCCGCGATGCTGAGCTTTCGGGCGTCGTGACTATATCTATTCTAGTGCTGTCAGCCAATCAGGTGGTTTGTTTACACCCCAGCAAAGAGTGCACACTCCGCATTCTGCCCCTTACTATGTAACAACATTTGAACCGTACAATCATGACGACGCCATTTCCTTCCGAAACTGAACACCCCTCCCTCTGTCTAAGAAAAGTGAAGAAAAAAGGCCCGTATGTATGTGCAGTGGTCGTGGCTGAAAAAGTAGGATACATACAAGAAAGTAACAAATCTAACTGAGAAAGTGAGCCCCCCCGGGGTTTCTCACACGTTAACCATGGCAACAACCAGCAATACCATGACCACCACCCCCAGATTCCTCCCCAGCACGGCCGCGCCACTGCCATCGTCCGTCCCGCCATCCGCAGTAGTCCCGTTCGCCAACGTTCCGTTCACCACCAGCGTCTTGGTCCCGTTGACGTCCGCGATGGCGCTAACGAACTGCTTATCGATGCCGGCAGGCAGCACCGAAGCATTATTGTAGAGCGCCTGCGTGTACGTGGCGTTATGATTCTCGTCGCACCCGCACACGCTGTACTCCTGGCACAGACACAGCACCGGCAGCGTCTCATTCTGTCCGGAAGTATTGTTGCGGGCCGTCACGGGGTGGGAGAACTGGTACGAGTGTGCACCGGAGAGCCATAGTCCCGGGAGAACACCCAGTGCGGCGCCGCCGAGGAACGCCGGCACTATTCCGCTGGCCGAACGGCCACCGGCCTTGTAAGGAACCGCTGCGCCGCCACCGTACGCGCCACCGAACGACTTGGGCGTGCCGGAACCGGAGATCGTGCGTCCGCCGACGTTGGAGGTCCTGTATTGAGGCGATGTCAGTTGTGATCGTGGCGAGTGAGGGCGGGGCCGGCTGGGTGCGTACGAACTGGTGCGGCCACCGCTGCCGCCGGACCCTCCCCCTCCACCCTTTCCGCCACCGCCCCTACCTCCGCCGCCGCCACCGCCGCCTCCGCCGTGACCTCCGCCGCCCCGGCGCTTCTCGAGTGTGTGCTTCTCCTCCTCCTCTTCCTCAACCGTGACCAACTGCCACCACGGATCGGAAGCGATCTCGTCGTCCCCGTCCGAGACATGGCGCCCGGAATACGTGAACTCGGCGTCATCGCAGCCGTCGTGTTCGGCTGCGATTAGCGCCGAGAGGTCGGCCTTGTCTTTGCTGACAACGAAGGTGAGTGCGAGCTGGGTCAACAGCAACAGCAGCACGAACACGAGGGTAAGTGGCGATCGCAACAAGGTTCTTAAACGCATGACTGCTGTGTTGATGCGATGGAAGGGGAGACTGGCCAGACAGTTGCAGGGCGGATATGTAACTATTATATGCCAGAGTTGCGGAGGGGTGCTGGAACCAAGGGACCAAAGCAAAAACACCCTCTCTCGAGAAATTCAATTGTATCAATCTATGGTTTAACGGATGGCGATCACAGTCACACTCCACTTACTGCACTGGCGTGCAGACGGTGACGACAATCCTTTCTTAGAATCTAGGCTATGTAGCTAGCAGAGTGTTTGCCAGGCGCACGCACGCACATCACGCCCTTTCCGCCAATCAATTGTACATAACTTGCCTCCAAAACCGGGGGACGACTCTAGATTTGTAGCCCTTACAGTTGAAGGGGTTATAAGGTTCCGTATACACAGTGTTGGCCGTAACGGGATCATGCCATCTCATCACTCCCTATCGCTGCGTATTCGGTTAGCACCAACTGCGAGCCACCAGCTCAGTTATGTATCGACAGCGCAGCCGCCTTCCAAATTAATAGCGATACTATAGTAACAGCAAATTAGTACGGACAATCTAGTAAATATATATATAAGAAATAAACAAGATCAAGTCGAGCCAGCTTGCTCGCTCGCGAAGTCCTCACGACAAGAATGTATGTATCTACCCGCACTGCTTATCGATAACTGAGACCTGCGGGGTCGTGCGATGCTGAGATGGGACGAATACGTACCTGTATGTGTGTACATTTCTCAGCGTGTTCCTCAAAAGTAAAAGAGGATACCAGCGTGTAAATAGGATTTGAGCGTGCGCATACGGCTCGGTCACCAGGGTTGGGATAAACCTAGATCGGCGTCGATAGTTATGTAGTCGAACGAAAAAGCGGGTTGTGAAGCGCAATGGGGGGGTGGAGGGGTGGAAGTGTATCGCGCGATCCACCGGTGCAAGCTGTGAGTCTTGGAGCTTCATGATAGCCACCGGATACAACACGCATCACGACACACTACTTGGAGAATGGGTATGACCATACAGGCAGCGTGAAGTGTGGAATGAGTATCTACTCATGTCGGCGATATGTATTACAGTATCGATTGATAAGTTCCTGCGGTTTAACAAAAACGGGTGTATTAGACTAATTATCAATCGAGCAACAATACTACATTCTATGTAGCACAGTATTCATGCTCCACCAGGCGTGCATTCGCATCGAGCTTGATTCTGGTGTCCGTGTAACTTCCAATTTTACCTAAATATAAAAACTCTAATTCGGCATCCTTTTGCCCTAAAAAAAACCGTTGAATAATTTTTGTTTAAGACTAAGAAACTCCCTTCAGCCAATAAATCCAGCCAGCCAATTATCATTTAAAGACGGTTTGAATTGATTCGATTTTATCTCAAAATTTATTTTATTTTTCTTATTGAAGTTTTAAACTCAATTTTCAAACTGTATTTGTCGTTTGCGTAAAAAAGAAAACAATTAAATATTTCTTTTAAAATATTAACACCTTTTCTTGCTTTTTTACTATAGAAATAGCGCGGTTTTCGTTTGGGGATACATTTCCCATATTTAATAGAGCTTGTATTTCGTATAATAATGGTAAATCCTGGTCTCGATGACTCCCAGCCGTAGATTGATAGTTTGGAGTTAGCCGATCACGTGCCAAAAAATAATATTCACTCTAATTGTTGCCGCTGGGAGTCTGGAAGGAAAAGTCCCCCTTATTACGTACATACAGAATTTTCCACACACCAACTTTCAAATCAACGTAACTTCCGAGCCATCGGAAAACCACTACAGAACCCCGAACCACACATTTGTGCCGAGCAGACTTTGGCACTCTCGTCGTACGGGTTCCGGGTACTAACCGATTCTTCCCTAGTTCGGGGTTTGCGGGCTCAGACTTTTCCTTCCAGACCCGAGTGAAAGAAATATATTATTAAAGAGCGCTTGCATAGTGATGAGTCATGACGGACTTGGCGAAGGGTCAAGCAAGACTAGGCCAAATCCGCTATATGCTCAAGACGAATAGAAAAGAATGTAGTTTTACCCCCTGAGCAACCAATGATAATTGGTTCATCTTCAGAAAAACCTACAAACCATTCTAAAACTTTTTGGTTAACCCCTAATTTTTTAATAAGGAGCGTTTGTTTAACACCCCTCATAAGATATAACTAATACCGCAGGACTACGTCATTATGGGTCGATGCGTATGGACCGCCAGATATCTACATATCAAATGGTTGATTGGAATCTGACAAGCATCGAAGAAGAGCACCCAAGCACACACCTTTAGAATGCAGTATCGAGACACTCGCTTTGTATCCTATGGGAACTGAGTACCGTAACGATGCGAGACCATACGGCATGAATTGTATACCAGATACCACTTCGAGTGCCCCTTGGATCTCCACGCGATGCCTGTTAATGTTCGTGTAATACATCTCGGATGCCAAACCGATCATTTCACTGAGTACTATAACAAAAAGTGGGGTAAAATTGCAGTTCATGGTTTGAGAAAACTGGATATTGCTTACTGAGCCACAATATAAAATAAAAATAAACTTTACTACTTAGCTATAGGAACTAGAACATGCCAACGTGGCCGCCAAAGCCAGCCACATCATCACACCTACTGTGGGTAGGAGGAGTCGTCCGTTGAGCCTGTGGATAGGCGGGAAGGGCCACGCCGCTGCTGTAAAAAGCTAATCATGGTTTTCTGGATTATGATCGCTAAAGCTTGTTTTTCCATCGTAGACAGAAACTTTTGGCTTTGTGGTATAATAATCGTGATTTCTTATACAGTATAGAACTCGTGTTCGAATCTCGTTCGTATTGTGACTTTCCTAGAAAACATAAAAAAAACAAAGCGAATAAAGAAAGAAAAAGAAAAAAGGAGGAGAAATAAAGAAAACTCCCTTTTTCTTTCATGCTTGTATTGGAAGTGGATACGGTATCTCGCCCCATATCGGACGCTGGGAGGTGACAATTGAAGTCAGCAAAATCCAGGGGTGGGAACCTGCCTCTAAACTTCACTGGCGAGCTGGCGCTCTCGCCCTACTAAACGGGCCCACTCTAAGTAGATCCGGTATGGGCGCACCCCGATGGTAGCTTAGCCGGCCGAGGCCGCTGCTCGAGTGATCCGTTGCGGCAAATGACGCAACTTGGAACAGGTGTTAGGCCTGGAATTTCGGCAGGCTCGGAATGGCCTGTCACCGACGATAAACTTGTCCGGGGCGGGAAGCTGTCAACGAGCCGGGAGCCCTGGCACGCAGCCAAACGGCCTTGGGAGACACCGATCAGTGGTAGAGGGCTTGAGCTAGGGGGCTGGTTCTTCTGCCAAAGTAACTGCATGGGATTCCTGGAGCTCTCTCTAGGAGGCACATCCCTCTTCGGACGACAGATGTTAACCGTCTTCCCCCCCTCCTTAGGTCTCAGCAGACCTCAGTGTGTGCGTTCACTACCAATGCCCTATAATTCATTATGAGGGAGCGTCTCCGGATGGTGCCCCAATGATCAGACCTGATACGGGTTGTCGAAAGGACAGGACCCTCCTGCCAACGCGCTTCGCCATGATCTAATAAGGTCGCATGCGAGTACTGAACAATGAATGAATGAATCGGACCCTGGGATAGGAGCAAGGTCACACCAGCATTGCTGCAGAATCTAATAGAATGTTAGTAAATAGCAATTTTGACACGTGTTGACCAGTTAGTACGTATGACTGTCTCGTCCCCCTACTTCGACCAGCCCCCGCCCCCCCTACATCCAAATGCTATCCATAGCCCAATCTACCTGCCAGTAGATTGTGCCAGCAATGTAATACTGCATTCTTTTGCAGACAGTACCAGTAAGGCAGCAGGACAAAAACGCGTATGTATTGTCAGTACGAAGTACATAGCACTATTCTAGCATTGCTGCTGGACTGAAAATAGTAAGGTGCAGAGTCGCAAGATCTTATCTCCCCCAATGGAACGTACATATGCATCTATGTATCTAGACAACGGACGAGAAACCTGGATAAAAAGTGCGCCACCATAGTCTATGTAGCAAGGCTGTATGCGGGTGTGAGTAAGCAAAAAAAGAATAATCAAGTTTCTACACCCCAGGAAAGCTCCGCCACAGTGTCCACCAGCCTCCTTCTCCGGAGCCTGGTGTCGAACACCTGTGCGTGATCGCAGTTCTTATACCACATCACCTTCAATTGTCCATCCCTGTCCTCTCCCTCGGCATTCCCTTTTACGTTCACCGTCGTCTCGTCTACCATCTCCTCTCCCTTGCGCCCTGTCAAATATTCCCAAATACTCCTGCTGTCAACCAACAGATCCCTACCTCCCATGGCAACGGCACACCTCTTCCCTGCGAGCTCTTCGCGCCAGAGGATATTTTGCGACCAAAAGAAGTGGCGGCAGATGGTATGCGCAATGCTGGGATCTAGCGATGCGAAGTAATTGAGCTGGCGCTCGTTGGCGGAACGGGGGGGGCGACAGGTGAAGTTGTAGGCTACGCTTGGGTGGTGCAGGAGGAAGGCGATCGGATCGATTAGGAGGAGGGAGGATATTCGGGGGCCAATGGTGGGGCAGTGCAACAGGTGGGTGGTGAGGATGGTGCCATAGCTGTGACCGACAAGAACGAAGTCGGTGATATTGTGGTAGTTGAGGATCGAGAGGACCTGCGAGGAGAACTCGGCCGGATCGAGGGGGTCACCGCAGATACGCATTGATATCGGCTATGAATCCCCAACGTTAGTCTCCGAATCTAGGAACGTATATTATTGTATAAGAGGGGAAGCACCATAATCTCCAATGCAATAATTCCCACCCCCTCTCCAACTTCCTCCGCTATCTCGGCCAGAAATGGAACATATGGATACAGCCCTATCCCAAGTCCATGCAAAAACACCACCGGCAGCTTGTCGGTAGCTGTATGCGGACGGTACCAATACGAGAAGTCTTTTGATGGGGAGTTGGCGCCCGCCGAAACGAACCACTCGTGCCAGCGGCCAGGAAACACTTTGAACCAGCCGGACGTCGGGTAGAGCCTCAGGCCACGGAACGCAAGACGCGTAGAGGTGAGGACGTCTACGAAGTGGACCATCTACTATAGTTAGCATTTTGAATCGCCTAGAGGCGAAGGTATTCCCACAAAGTACCACAAGAGGCTCCTATGCGTCATCTTAACCGGATCCAGCGTAAGCCTTAGACTTCTGACGTTCTCGTTGAATCCTGCTGGCAGCCTGCGTCCCAGACTGGTCTCAAACTCATCGACATAATACTTCAGTTCCCTGGCCTCCTCCGAGCCCTCGTCGGGCATTGTATCGCGGTCCAGAAACGCCCACGTCAAGAACTGCGCCAAGTTCTCCCTGTGGATCGTTTCTGGGTCGGCGCCGTGGAACCACCCTGACAGGTACGATTCCAGCGACTCGACGGTCTCGTGGCATTTCGCGAATAGCTTTCGGCGTTCGGTGGGTGGAGGGGCGGGAGGGTGTACTGCGGGCTGCCCGTGTGGAAACGTCAGCCGAGTGATCGGACGGGACCGCGTGGGGATATGATATATATACCCGCTCGAGTCTGCGCTTCCATGGCAGGTACCAGCAGAGATAGAATGCAGTTTCGGCGCCGAAATACAGTTCCAGCGGCCAAGGGAAAAGGTGTCGACGCGATAGTATCGAGGCGGCTGTGCATGCGATCGCGATTGGGGTGACGGATCGCAGGCCGAAGATACATGCGCGGATGAAGACCAGGGCGGTCAGTGAGGTGCTCAACATTGTATTATTTTTTTGTCGAGCGACCGGGAAAGTGAGAGCAGATATGTTTTTTTTCTATAGGAGAATTTCGTCGGTTCTTTTACATCCGAGGCAGAAAAGCGACCCGATTATTTTGTTGAGGTTGAGCCCAGGGGTACTTGACTGGAGGTTGCGGGCAAAATGCTAGTGGACGTTAGCAAGCACTGGAGCTTGGGCCTGGCTCTCGGCCCCTCATATTCAAAGTTACACTCGTGGAAGGTTCTGCTGTGTCACTGATGGTCCCGGGATATTCGGAGTGGAAGTCTACTACATAGCCCCGATTTATTTCTGCTTGGCCATCACAACCCACCTCTTTTCACCATCACGAAAGACGAGCCTAACCGGAAAAGAGAACCCTTTCTAGAAGAAACCTACTTAGTGACAGCAAAAAGCCATAACGTTAACTCCAGAGAACCCACAATGAAAACATTTCAAAAGAACCTCCGCGCATAGTATCCGAGTGTACATCATATCGGTACCCACTACTATGTTCCGTTTCAACCTCGTATTCTACAGGGGTTCAAGAGTCATAAACGGCGGAGCAGAATAGAGGAAAGAAAAACTAGCAACACATTGAATGCGCCCCCGAGCTCGCATGCAAAAGAAAAGAAGAGAGCAGAGAGCATAAGTCAACCGCGAAACTGAACCAGATGAAAACCCGTGATTATGAACAAGAATTAAAACTTCTTCCCCTTTTTGTTCTTCCTCTTGCTTTTATCCAGGATAATCACAGGAACGTCAATAAGCTCCCATTCCATGTGTCGTATCATGTAGTCGTCAATATGCTCGGGCTCTCGTTCGACGCGGCCCCAGCCTTCGCCATAGATGTCGTGGCCCAGTCCGCGGTTGACAACCATCTCGGCAAGAGTCTCCCGTTCGGCGGGGATTTCGGCGGGGATTTCGGCGGGGATTTCGGCGGGAGTTTCGGCGGGAGTTTCTTTTGGCGTTTCCCTTGGCGTCGGCGCGTTGGTGACAACCGGCGCAGAAACGTCGCGGGAAGTGCTGGCTTCCTTGCTCGTCGCTGCTGGAGTTTGAGGCGTGCCCCTCTCGGCAAAATCCGCAACATCGGTATCGACAACCTCTCTTTGAGCCACCTTGGCTGCGGCAACGTCCTCAACGTCTTCGGCAGCTTCGAGTGCCTTCTCCATATTTTCAACCGGAAGGATGGGCGCATCCTCTGCCCCCTCCAGGTTGTTCACGACCTCATCTCCCAGCATATCTCGTATCGTCAATTTATTGAAATAGTCTGTGGTGAAGTCACCCTCCTGGATAACAACGTCATCCAACATTCGCTTCTGGTCTGACTTGCGGAGAATGTTGGACTCGATAGTGTATTCCGAAACGAACCGGTAGATGTGGACATCCCGTGTCTGTCCGATGCGGTGGCAACGGTCCTGACATTGCTTGTCCATGGCAGGGTTCCAGTCTAGATCGTAGAAGATGACCGTGTCTGCTCCGGTCAAGTTGATGCCCAATCCGCCGGAACGGGTCGACAGGATAAACACTAATATCCGATTATCGTTGTTAAACCGGTCTGTGAGTGCTTGCCTTTGCTCCACCTTGGTCGAGCCATCGAGGCGAAGATATCGGTGACCATGAATGTTGAGGAACTGCTCAAGGATGTCGAGGACCTTCGTCATCTGGGTGAATATCAGGGCGCGATGGCCGCCGGCTTGGAGCTTTCGCAAGAGACCATCCAGTCGCTGAAGCTTACCGCAATCATACTGCAACAGCCGTTTGTCCGGGAACGCGATTGACAATCGTATCCGCGGTTGGTGGAATGGATCTGAGGGATACTTCCGCTGGCATTCCCGGACAGCATTAACCCCTTGAGGTCCAAGGGCAATCTGGGCCATGTCGGTCGCGACAACGGCGGGTGTGATGCAGCCGAATTTTATGATTGCAGTTTCCAATGCATCCGCTCGCTCGCTGAGAGTAGGTATCATGTTACGGATGGCCTCGGACTGACTCATAAAACATTCGGTTATCTGGGCCCGTTTCTTTGGTTCCGGTCTCACAGGCGTGGCAGAGATGTCGCGAGAACATGCTTCGATGAGGTCGTAGCTACACAGTGGTTGGTACTGTGTTCGTATCGGATTGAGTCGTACGCAGGACTTGAGTTTGTCGAGATGCGAGAGCTCCGACTTGTATCTCATGTACCGTGCATTTCCTTGGATGGTTGAAAAGTCCGGTTCTGCGGGTTCTAAGGAGGCCACTCGCTCTTCGTAGTAGTGTCGTAAGAGATCGGTAGCGGAAAGGATCCGAATCTGGTTGGAATGCTGCTGCGTAATCCGACTGATCTTCGCGGGCACCAGACCAACAAATTCTAAAAAGTCCGTGCTGAAGGACGGGTCGAATGGATCTTCCGTCAGCAGCCGTCGCCGTACTAGCAGCTCCTTGGTCTCGTAGTCTGCGACTACGGACTTCGACATCGCAAAAGACGTAACGATCTGCCTAGTCTCGAAAAGATCCGGATGATTGCAAACCTTGCGTAGCTGCATGAGACAGTTGATGATAGACAAGTAATTGCCAGAGGCAAGTGTTTCTCGTGTCTTTGCCATGGACATGAAGTCGTCGTACAGGTATCTCTGCCGTTTCGAAAGCCGACAGTAAACTATGTGTTCGTATTTCCCGGGCATTTGCTTTTCCACGTCGGCCTTGAGGCGTCGCAACAGATATGGGCGCAGAACTTTGTGAAGTTTCGTGACAGTGTTCTTCGCTTCGGCATCCATGCCTTCACGGCCGCCCTCCATCAATTGCTCCACTGGGTGTGCGAACCATTCCTGAAATTCATTCAGATTGGCGAACCCTGCAGGCAAGCTGGAGGTGCCAGACGGCATGAGGAAGTACAGCAGGGACCACAGCTCAATGAGGTTGTTTTGCAATGGGGTACCAGTCAACAGTAAACGAGCCTCCGATTTGAAGTTCAGAAGCGTCTGCCATCGCTGGGAACGGAAATTCTTGATGTTATGAGCTTCATCCAGGATCAGGTAGTGCCAGTTTCGCCGTTTGAAGGTGAGCTGGTCCTGGAGTACGAGCTGATAAGATGTGATACACACGTGCCACAGGTTATTATCGAACCAACCTTTCCTTTTCTCGGCACGCTGTTCCCGGCTCCCGTAGTATGTGAGGATCTTGAAACCTGGTGCCCATTTCTTGAATTCCATTTCCCAATTGAGCATGACACTGGTTGGGACAATGATGAGATGAGGTCCCCAGATGCCCTTTTCACACGCAAGATGAGCGATCAGAGCAATTGTTTGGATTGTTTTCCTAGCACAAGTTGTTAGTGTCAACTAGTACGGACGGTTTAATAATCAGTACATACCCAAGTCCCATCTCATCAGCCAATATTCCGTTCGTATGGCCTTCGTATAGGCCCACCAGCCAGTCCAGTCCATAGTGTTGGTATTCACGAAGAGTACCTCTGAGGAGAAAGGGGATCGGCGTTTTCACAACTGGCTGTGGTTGAGGTGTTTCTTCGGGAGACGTAGTTGGTGATGACAGAAGTACGCTGTCCTTCGCGTCTGCCGGCGATGGAGGTACTGTGGTCTCCGCGTCAATAGAAAGACGTTTCGCGTCCACTGTAGGAGCCCCCTCAATCGGTTTTGGTGTAATCCCGTTATCTTCTAGTTCCACCACACGAGGCTCGTCCTCGGACTTCGTTATCACCATTACTTCTGACACTCCTTCCACTGCCTCCGCAGTTCCATCGCCGGTTTCAGCCGGTTGGCCTTCTCCATAAGATGCACCGTCTTGCGGTTCCAGGCTGGCTCTCATGCCACCATAAAACCCCAATAGCCCAGAATCAACCCCATCCTCCTCAACCCCATCTCCCCCACTCGTGCCGTCATTGCTCTCTTCCTCATCTTCCATATCGGTCGACTCATCACTATCATCAAGAAGTATATCATCGACCTCTTCCAGCTCGATAGCAGCAACATCGGATATCCTTCCGACACAGTTCACACCATTTGGAGTACCGGACTCTGCTGGTCGCTCGTCAGGCATATCAACGTCTGAAATCGCTTCTCGATCCGAGAGGAGTGTCTCGTCAACATCAACGTCCATGACGTCTATATCGTCCGGGTCCTCCAAGTGCTTATGCGTCGAAGTTGAATTTCCAATTGCCGCGTATTTCTCTTTTAGCTGTTCAACCGTAAGATTTGCATCATCGTCCTGATCCACTGACTCGGGCTCGGATTCTGATGTCGACATGTTATCCTCGTCGACAACATCGTGATTGTCGGCACCGTCCTCACACTCCACTTCATCCTCAGCTTCATCCTCCTCCCCAGACACCATGTCTTCTTCGACCCCTAATTCCGAAATCGAGGCAGCCGAGCCCGATCGATCAACACGACGAGCGTCAAGCAATTGTGTAGAATGTTGTAACATTTTCTTGAGATGTTCCTTGCCTGCTTGACGCCGCTGTTCCTCAGCGCGTCGGAACCTCCGTTTATCCACCTCCTGCCACATGTATTAGTTGGGATGTTCGTGGAATGGGCTAGGCATCATGGAATTAATCACTTACCTTCATGACTTCATCCCACTTCCTTCGCAATTGAGCAACTTGTTCTTTGTACTGTTTTCGATTCTCTATGTACTGCTCCTGCTCAATCTCCTCTCTCGTTCTCGGCCTCCTCCTCTTGATTTCCGCCATGAGAGCCAAGTTCCGCTTGCGCATAAGCTCCTGATGCTCCTTACGTTCTTTGTTCATCAACTTGCGGAGATTGAGCGCATGCGCCACCAGATGATCTTGATGTCCATATTGCCGGTCCGGTTCTGGTTGCTTCTCTGGAACAAATAGGGAACAATTCTCGAGTGTAAGAACACCGAAGCGAGCTTCGTAGACTATCCTGTTCCGTAGCTTTGCTTCTTCTCGTGCCTTGCTTTCTGCCTCTTGCAGCAATTCCGGGTTGCATTCCAAATCATCCTGCTGCAGAAATTCCTCGAAGGATCCAAAAGGTTTAATTGGAGGGAGCTGGGACGGATGCGTGATCACAGGTTTTGGCGCCCCAAATTTCAGCTTCAATTTTACCTTCGGAGCCTTGAAATCTGAGCCCAACTCTAATTCCCCATCTGAGTCGAAGCTGGATTCACCATCCGAAAAGCCATTGGCAAAACCAGCACCGTCGGGGTGACGTTTTGAGCCTGCAAGTTCCACTTCAGCCGCAGCCACAGCCTTCTTCAAGGTGCGAGCGCTTTTTCTGATACCGATAGCTGGGCTGGGTCTGGATTTAGATGGTTGGGCTTTTGTCGGTGTTGTTTTTGATGCAGTACGCGCCGATGTGGAGGCCAATTTCTTCGTAGAGGGGGAACGCAGGGTGTTGGCCGGCCCAGATGATTTGGCTGGTGTTTTGTTGAGACGGCCCGACGTACGGGTTGGAGATTGGAGTCGGGCTTTCCCATTCGTTTGCGATCTAGGGACGTGGGTGGTTGAACGAGAGGCTGATCGAATAGAAGACACGTCATTAGATGATTGCAAATTGGTATGTCTTTGTGATGTCCTTCTTTCACGCGTGGGAGTAGGATGCGCCAGGAATTCGGGCGGTATTGGATTGGTGCGTCCAGACTTTCGTCGACCATCGATGATGAACGCCGTCGGAGTCTGAGTCGTTGCGCTCTTCCATGGTGGTGAGTCTTCGAGCTTTCGTTTCTTGGATGGTTTTTTGGCGTCGCTTGTTGTCACGGGCGCGTCCGACAAAACAGCATTCAACTCGGTAGTAGTGCGTCCATTTTCTACAACCACAAAAAAAGCGAATTAGCATCACAGAGAGAGGACGCATCGAACAGAGTTGATGACCTTGTGGGCCGGACTCTCCGGAGTGTCTCCGCGTGTTTCGCATCCCCACAGCTGATGGCGAAGGACGGGCTCTTGATTAGCAGTCGTGCTTGTCGGACGAAATCTAAGGCAACATGGGAAAATTTGGTAGCGAGAGAAAGCCCTGGTGTCAAGGACTCTGCACACGGAATTTGGGGTTGACTGCAGGTGTGGTTGTAGAGTTATGGCGAGGGGCAGTGATTTCTTGGTCGGAGGAGAGGATTTGCTGATGGGATCGGTTGCCTCACAACTTCCGGGATGAATGGCTCTGCTCAACCCATTTGAGGAAAACCAAGACTTTGGTTGGACCTCCACTCAACTAGCCGAAAGACGACGAAATACAGAACTATCGCCCATACACCACCAAAGAGCAATAATTTTCGAACTCCCCTTCGCGGTACTCTCCGGCCACCATTATCGCGATGCGATAGCTACCTGATGCTTCAGATCTCTAATGTGCTGCTTGCAGATGTTCGCCCAACGACTGGCCAACACGGCACGGCCGCTTGTCCGACAAGTCCGCGTCATCCCAACCGCCTCTCGGTCATTCATCGTCGGCTTCCCCAGAGGTCCCGCCACCGAGCCTATGGATCCGAAATACTACCCGAGCCTCGACAATACATTTGACCCCGGAATGGTTGGCGCACTTGGGGTACACGTGGCATTGACGGCTTGTCTGGTAGCTAACTGGGCGCGGGCGGACAGAACGGAGGATATGTCAATCCCCCTCCCGAGAGGCGTCAGTTCAGGGATCCATACGCCGACTGGTGGGACAAGCAGGAGCGCCGCAACTACGGAGAGCCGGTACGCTCCTAGCCACTCCTGATTGTTTCGCGACGATGCCGGACGCATCTAACGGAGTTCATAGCTCCACGAGGATAACGATATCTTGGGTCGTTTCTCTCCCGAGGAGTATACTTGGATTACTCCCGGAAAGGGAGCTGCGCAGATCGGAGTCTTCGTTGCGACTGTATTTTCCTTCATGGGAGTCATCTACATGTTTTATCCCGACAAGCCCTCCGTCCCTAGGACCTTTCCACACGGTGGGTTGGAGAAGGCCCTTGGTGGCCCCAGGGCTCTTCCGGTAGGTTACTATATCACTCCGCTCAGGCGACCTGAATCAGGGTTGTGGCTGATATCCGATCAAGGCGGCAGCAGAGGGGTCGAACTAAGGCAGGGCAAGCACCCTACTGTTGAGGTTTCCATTGGACCGAGTGTATATAATCTCTTCCGATCATCAACAAGTTCGTAGCAATACCGCCATTCCAGACAGCCTGCAATAAGACACTTTTCGTATGACTCGTAGGCATCATCAACTTTCAGTATGCTTCGTTGTCACTCGCGGGATTACGTGACTTAGTATTCTCTTAACCAGCGTTATTTTGTGAATGCGGCTCTGCAGCGGCGTTATGCAACCCAGTGCCTAGCTCACCCGCCACTTTTGGCAAGCAACAGCTCTTGCACCCAACCCTTCATCAACATCCATCAACACCCCATCCATTAACTCGTTGGTGCACCTTCTACGAACTGCAATACCATTCGGCCGCATCTCCCTACAAATAAACAACCTCCCTCCGCCGATCCCTCGTCTATAAGTCACCATCATGCCCAGCGCCACGGGCCAAAACTGGGAGAAGTATCAAAAGAAGTTTGCCGACGACGAGGAGGAAGAGAAAAAGATTGTGCCGCTTTCCGAAGAGTATGTTATCCACGTTGCTGTATCTGTCGACAGGAAAATTAGGATGGACTTTTTGGGATGAAATGCGTGGCTGACGATTGGGCCTTGCAACAGTGATATCCAAGTTCTCAAGACCTACGGTGCAGCTCCATATGCTGCTAAGATAAAAGAATTGGAGAAGGAACTCAAGGACGTTCAGCAGAGGGTGAATGAGAAGATTGGTATGAATTCCGTGGATAAGCATTTCCTTGTTGCTAATGCTACACAGGTGTCAAGGTATAGGGCGATCATTTCGCGCTCTGCTTGCGACATTACTGTTGACACCAGTGATAGGAATCAGATACCGGTCTGGCACCACCGCATCTATGGGATATCGCTGCCGATAAACAGAGGATGCAGGAGGAGCAGCCGCTACAGGTTGCCCGATGCACTAAGATAATCCAGAGTGCGGATGACCCAGAGAAGGCGAAATATGTCATAAATGTCAAGCAGATCGCCAAGTTTGTCGTGAATCTTGGAGAGCGTGTTTCGCCAACGGATATCGAAGAGGGCATGCGAGTAGGGTGAGTACTTCAGAAAGGTCTTTGCATCGCCCGAGATGCAGTCGCTGATAACTGCGGTTGCTTGCAGAGTCGACCGTCAAAAGTACCAGATCCTCCTACCTCTACCGCCTAGAATCGACCCCTCAGTCACGATGATGACGGTCGAAGAGAAGCCCGATGTTACCTATGGAGACGTTGGGGGTTGCAAAGAGCAGATCGAGAAGCTTCGTGAGGTTGTCGAGCTGCCTCTTCTCTCTCCAGAGCGATTCGTAAACCTCGGCATCGACCCGCCAAAGGGTATCCTGTTGTACGGACCTCCGGGGACAGGAAAGACCCTGTGCGCTCGCGCCGTTGCGAATCGTACCGATGCTACCTTCATCCGTGTCATCGGCTCCGAGCTTGTCCAGAAGTATGTCGGAGAAGGTGCTCGCATGGTCCGTGAATTGTTCGAGATGGCCCGTACTAAAAAGGCATGCATCATCTTTTTCGACGAGATCGACGCCATTGGAGGTGCCCGTTTCGACGATGGTGCCGGAGGCGACAACGAGGTGCAACGAACTATGTTGGAGCTCATCACACAGTTGGATGGATTTGATCCACGAGGAAACATCAAGGTCATGTTTGCTACCAACAGACCCAGCACGTTGGATCCCGCTCTGCTCCGACCTGGACGTATCGATCGGAAGGTCGAGTTTAGTCTCCCGGATTTGGAGGGTAGGGCGAACGTGTTGAGAATCCACGCCAAGAGCATGAGCGTGGAGAGGGACATCCGATGGGAGTTGATTTCTCGCCTGTGCCCGAACAGCACCGGTGCCGAGTTGAGGAGTGTCTGCACGGAAGCCGGTACGTTTTCTGCCTTTCAGCCGTGTTGCGGAATCGCCACTAATGCTCGATCTATAGGTATGTTTGCCATCCGCGCCCGACGGAAGGTTGCGAACGAGAAGGATTTCCTTGCAGCTGTGGAAAAGGTCATCAAGGGCAACCTCAAGTTCAGCTCTACCGCCAGATACATGCAGTACAATTAAGTGGGATTTTCTGCCACTGGAGAGAATGGCTGGATACTGTTAGGCTGTGTAAATTACCTGGCTACACTAGAAAGCGTGGGAATAAGTGCTTTGTTCTGTCAAATGTTAACTGCTTGCTTCTGGATGCTTGTTTGACCCTGCCTTTGTTTTTTCGCCCCTCGACACCAATTACTAATCTCGTTAGCTGTAGATCCTGGCAAGCGCGGTATGGGTGGACGTCGGGATGTGCAGATCGAAGGCCGAGATTATTTTTATTTATTCAAGAGGGCAAGGGTAAATCCCTTCTCGAGCCGGATGATCAACTATGACCCGTTGACGGAATTGACCTCGGAGAAACTGTCACGGGTCGGTTTGACGGCTCTGTAAAGTGACATTCGTGATTGGCGGACAAGGTTAGTCATGCGACTTGGGTGCTTTTCCCGGCTGGATCATCCTCGGCAATCGGAGGCTTCGAACACCTGCCTTGAACCTCTGGCTACCTCCGTCTCCGCCTTCTTCCGCGATAAGCAACCCTTCAAACACCAAATCCAGCTCTCTCTCCACCCTGCGCCACCTGATTATATCTCATACCTCCGTCCGATCCAACATTCCAGGCTCTGTCGCTGTTTTACAGGCCTTAACAACTTCGCCCCACCATGTCTTCATTTTCCCTGCGAAGGCTCGCCTCGTCGTCGTCTTGCGTGAGTGCTTTCCTCATACGTCTGAGAGACCCGGCTGGATTGAGGAGGAAGGGAAGAACGGAGAAATACGATTCTTCTCGGCGATAATGCCCTTGACAGGGCGACAGCAAGCTGTCAATGCCCAGGCTAATACGACGTGCTGCAGATTTCTCCCGCTTTGAGAGCGTCCGTACGATCATTTCACTCCACAAAGCCTGCCGGTACATATTGTTTGGTGGTCACGTCTATAATCCCAGTGGCGAATGCTGACATGGCTTCGCCGGCGGCTTACAGCGAGAATATGGGCGCCCACAAATAGCCTTCGAGCAAAAGAGGCATCTCCTCATGTTTCCAACAAATACCCGGTCATTGTACGCAACACAATTACTCGCTCTCTCACGACCTTTCGGCTGACTGGGCTTGGCCTTAGGACCATGAGTACGACGCCATCGTTGTCGGAGCCGGAGGTGCAGGTCTGCGCGCTGCCTTCGGTCTGGCAGAGGCTGGGTTCAACACTGCTTGCATTTCCAAACTCTTTCCGACTCGATCGCACACCGTCGCTGCTCAGGGTGGTATCAATGCCGCGCTCGGAAACATGCACGAGGATGATTGGCGGTGGCACATGTACGACACCGTGAAGGGTTCGGATTGGCTCGGCGATCAAGATGCTATTCACTACATGACTCGTGAGGCGCCCGCGTCAATTATTGAGTTGGAAAACTACGGTTGCCCTTTCGTAAGTTCCGCTGGGGAACGTCTGGGATTCATGGGCTGACGTAATTAGTCGCGGACGGAGGACGGCAAGATCTACCAGCGTGCTTTCGGTGGACAATCGCAAAAGTTTGGAAAGGGTGGACAAGCCTACCGGTGCTGTGCTGCTGCTGACAGAACTGGACACGCGCTTCTCCACACCCTCTACGGTCAATCCCTCCGCCACAACACCAACTACTTCATTGAATTCTTCGTCATGGACCTGTTGATGGAGGGCGGTGTCTGCAAGGGTGTGATCGCCTACAACCAGGAGGATGGTACCCTTCACCGCTTCCGCGCCCACAAGACCGTCCTTGCTACCGGAGGATACGGACGTATCTACTTCTCTTGCACTTCGGCCCACACCTGTACCGGTGATGGTATGGCCATGGTCGCTCGTGCCGGTCTTCCCAACCAGGACTTGGAGTTCGTTCAGTTCCACCCTACCGGTATTTACGGTGCTGGGTGCTTGATCACTGAAGGTGCCCGTGGAGAGGGTGGCTACCTCCTCAACTCCGAGGGAGAGAGATTCATGGAACGTTATGCTCCTACTGCCAAGGACCTTGCTTCCCGTGACGTTGTCTCGCGCTCCATGACTTTGGAAATCCGCGAGGGTCGCGGTGTCGGCGCCGACAAGGACCACATCTACCTCCAACTCTCACATCTGCCCGCTGGAGTTCTCCACGAGCGTCTGCCCGGTATCTCCGAGACTGCGTCCATCTTCTCTGGCGTTGACGTCACCAAGTCCCCGATCCCCGTCTTGCCGACTGCCCATTACAATATGGGAGGTATCCCTACTCGTTACACCGGAGAAGTTGTGACCATTGACGGGAACGGGAACGACAAGGTTGTTCCCGGACTTTTCGCTGCCGGTGAAGCCGCTTGTGTGTCCGTCCACGGCGCCAACCGTCTTGGAGCCAACTCTCTTCTGGATCTGGTCGTCTTCGGACGTGCCGTTGCCCACACCATCCGTGACAGCCTCACCCCCGGTACTCCTCTCCCGGCCGCCAGTGCAGACATTGGCGCCAATTCCATTGCTCATCTTGACAAGATCCGCAACTCTTCCGGTCCCAAGAGCACCGCCGAGATCCGCTTGGCGATGCAGAAAACGATGCAAACTGATGTCTCTGTTTTCCGGACTCAGGAATCGCTCGACGAGGGTGTTCAGAAGATCACCCAAGTCGATCGGACTTATAGTGATATCGGCATCAAGGATCGCAGCATGATCTGGAACTCCGACCTCGTGGAGGCCCTCGAGCTTGGAAACCTCTTGACTTGTGCTACCCAGACAACCACCTCCGCCGCCGCTCGCAAGGAGTCCCGCGGAGCTCACGCTCGTGAGGACTACCCTGACCGCGACGACAAGAATTGGATGAAGCACACTCTCTCCTGGCAGAAGAGGCCCCACGGAGAGATTGAGTTAGCATACCGCGCCGTCCAGGCCAATACCCTAGACGAGAACGAATGCAATGCCGTGCCCCCGTTCAAACGTGTCTACTAGGCCGTCTGCTTTTCGTTTTGTATTCTTGGTGTTAGTTGTCTGCTTAATGTTGTTAAGTTGAAGGATGGGGTGTTCTTGGTCCGACAGCTCTGTATATGATTCTTTCGGGCAAGGACACTGCGTGGGGGGAAAACGCTGCGTCCACATAAAAAAGGTTTAAGCGTGGTGTGGGTTCGGTAGGTTCTAGCTAGCTTGATTATTACTCGCTTCTGTTCGATTCCATTTTCTTGAGTATTTGTCCCGTTTCATCTCAGCTAGAAATCAATATCTATCGAGGTCGATCTCCGCTGGCAGGACCGATCGGAGTCCACTTGTATCCATGAAGCGTTTCGCTCGAGAATTCCGCCGTCCCCCATTCGCCTAATCATTCATTATTACACACCCATGAAACATAGTTATCCCTCTTCCATAGCTAATAAGCAAACTTGTCATGCTTGCCATGTTTGACCCTGATATCCAGCAGCGCCTCATGGAAACCCCCCTCCTTTCTTGCCTTCCTGAGCTTTTTGACCTGCTCGTCGTCCAAACTCACTCCCGCCAGCTCCTCCAGCTCCTTCCTGGTTACACGGTCCCTGACCTTCCCCGTATCGCCTCCACCTGCCTTCACCTTCACCTTGTTTCTCTTCTGCAGTCTCACAGTCCACGTCTCCCTAAACCCAACGTCCTCACGATCCCCTCTAACGATGACTCCCTTCCCTTCCTTCTCCTCCACCCCCACAAACCCGCCCCTAACGGTCTGCCAGGCCCATCGCCCACCACCAGGCTGCAGAACAGGGACCCATTCCTCCTCCGCCGAGATCGCTTCCCTCGTGGCCGACAGGACGCCGTGCGCATCGCATCCGAGGTATCTCCCGGTGTGTGCGCGTAACGAGTACTTTGGCGTCGTGCTGCCGTAGATCCTAGTGCACACCCAGACCTGCTGCACCTGCGTCGGCTCGGCGGTGGAGAGGTTCTCGCCCTCGATCTCGGACAGCGGCGAGCCGAAGACGGCGCCGGTCGCGTCGGAGGAGAGCGCGCTCGGAGGTGTCGTCGCGATGCAGAAAATGAGCGGGCCCGTGAGATCCTCTTTGCTTATACGTTAGCAGCCGCATCGCCATGGCAGGGGAACGAGGCGGAGGAGGCGGGTACACACCTAACGCCTCGGAATCGATCCAGCCCTCGTCGTCGGACTCGTACGCTTTCTTGACCACAGTCTTTTTTGTGGGGGGCAGTTCCCTCGCGCTTGCGTCGTCGCCGAAGTCGGCGCCCTCTGCGGCGGCGCGCTTCCGCTTCTTGGGTTTCTTGTCACCTTTGAATCGAAGTGCTTTGGGCATTGTGATGATTCCTTTTTTTTTTGTTGTTTGGGGGGGAATCGTGGTTGGGTGAGGTGGAAACCGCATGTAGTCTAGTTGCGGAATCGAGTTAGGTTGATGTCCAGTTGGCGAAGATTACTAAGATTCGCATCGTTGGTCACTCGGGCTTCCTTGCGTAAATTGTAGTAACGATCATCCATAGCCAATTATCACCATTCGTCATATGCACGCACGATAGGGCATTCTTCAGGTAATTTCCCCCGCGTTTCACCAACTCACGGAGTCAGTTGCACGCGAAATCCCCACAGAATCAAATTGTGCATAACGCCACAATGATGTTCTCTAAAAAAAAAGGGGCACAGCCGGCCTTCCCACCCATCCAAACACAACTCAGGGTCCACACCCAGGAATATCACACAGATGCAAAACAAGAAATCACGAAATCAAAACACCGTTAACCAAAGGAAAATTGAACACCACGAAGAACCAGTTGTTCTGACCTAGGCGCGGAAACGAGATGCATAGCGGATAGCCGTAGCCTTGGGGTGGTAGAGACCATCGTCGAAGGTCTTGGGGCTGTCGGTGGGGCCGTCGGTGGGGCGGTACTGGCCGTCATCAAAGGTATTAGTGGCCGCAGGCTGAGTCTCCGCGGGGGCGGTGGCAGAGTCGGTGGGGGCAGTAGGCTCCGGGGTGGGGACGATGTAGGTGGGGACACCGGTTTTTGAGGGCTTGCCGGCAGGCTTGGTGGCGGTTCCAGCAGGCTCGGTGGCGGTTCCAGCAGGCTCGGTGGCAGTTGGGGCACCGGTTGGCGACGGCTTGTCGTCGACTGGAGGAGCCGGAGAATCTCCAGAGGCACAGCTGCCAACCGGGGGGCCGGTCTTGGAGCTCTTCCTTTCGACGTCCTCGCCGGGGTTGGGGATCTCGAGGTCACCGGTGCCTTCGGTATTGCTGGCACATCCGTTACCAGCGTTGGCGACAAACATATCCGGAAAGGCGCTCAGGCCACTGCCACCGCCGCTGATGGTAACTGCCGCACAGTTCATGTACATCTCCCTGTTGCCGACCTGATTGAACCAGGTCCAAGCGAAGATAGCATCTCCGGACTTCGCCTCAGTGGGTACGGTGAACGTCATGGGTCCGCCGTCGGAAGGGCAGTCTCCGATGAACGTCTTCATGACCTTCCACGTAGACCCACCATCCTCCGAAAGCGAAACCTGGCAAGACCCGCCGTTGTGACGGGCTCCGCCGCCAACGGTGATCGATTGCTGGCTACCGGCGGGCCAATCCGCAACTGAAGCGCCGGCGGCCGTGCCGATGAGATCCAAGTGACCACGACAGGGGAAGTTACTGCCGTCCGTGGCAAGGGGAGTGTCCATATCGGAGTCCACGGCGGAGGTGAGCTTGTTCTCTTTTGCGCCGAGCGCGGGAGGGTCCGTCATGTGCATGTGACCAGCGACACCGGAGACGGCGGCCAGGAGGGCGGATATGACGGTAGCCTTCGAAAGCAGCATTTTCAATTTTCTGGCGACTGAGGAAATCTGTGTGTGTGTCTTTTGTTTGAAATCGAAGAGAGGGTACGGGGGATAGTCCCCTTGAGTACGGTGGAAGAAGAGGGAGGGAGTGTATCGGAAACCAGTTCCTAAAAAGATACAGAGAAGGAATTAAAGGAAACCGGGAACGTTCCAGACGAAGCAAACAGTGAAGGCCGAGTTGAACGACTGTGTGTTTGGGGATAAGGGAAAAGCTTAAGCCGGCGGGCGAGGGCCTCATATATAGTTTCGACATGAGCGGAGCGCCGGGCGGAGCACCAGAACTCGTGCTCACAAGCCTAGGGCTTGCATAGCGGGTTGACGGAAGTTGCAGCTAGAGAGGGCCCATGATCGCCCAACCAGTGATATTGAAAAATCGTGCAGACTGCGTATGCCCGAGCGCCACATGAAACCGAGCGGACGGCGAGCCAGGTGCATAGCAGCGGCGGTTATCGATAGGGGACGCCAATCTAGCGGCAGGTACACACCTGCGACCCCCATGGACAACCAATCGGCTGGGTCGCGCCCGTACCTAAGCGCCCCAGCAGTGCGTCTGCAAGGTAGATCCCCTTTCGATCCGCTCGGAAGGCTTAGCCACGGAGAGACAGCGTGCGTTTGAGATGGAAACCGTTTACGTGTGCCCCATCCCTGGTGTCTGGGGCCTTTTACTGGACGACGGCTAGTATGCCAGGGGCCAGTGGGAGTAACATGCGGAAGCCCCTTAGTCCGCGTCGCCCAAAAAAAGGCCGACGCCGGCCTGCTTAAACACAAAACCCCTTGGGCTTGACCCCGCGGATATTTCAAGGCGATCCCCCCGACAGCATGCACAGCCGAGCTACCGGATCCTTGAGATTAGTGGCGCAGGCGCCGGTCGGGTGCGCTCGAGTGACCCGACGATGATCGAGGAATGCGGTGGTTGGCGGCTGGTCGTTAAACGCAGGTGAGACGGATCGACGAGTTCCGCCTTTCCCGAGGAATGGATGTCCAAGCCCGAGCCACAACCACAGCCACTCCCCCCCTCGTCGTTGCACTGCCACACCGTCTCCTACCCGATGGAATCCGCCACTTGGATTTGGAATTCGAAATTCCTAGTCGCAGAACGAAGAAAGCCCATGCTCCGCTGAATGACAGATAGCTGGGGGAAGACGGCCCGTGCTCCTGGGACCTGGGCGTCTAGACCTGCGTTCTCAGGCCACAACTTAGTATCGATTTAGAAATCAGAGTTACTTTACGTCACAATGCAAATTCTCCAGGATCCGATACTCCCTGCTCCACCGAGGAGGTACATATATCCAAAGTGCAACTATCACCGCTTCAAGCACCCGTGAGGGAAAGAAAACTGCCGAACAGATCCGAACGGCGAAACATCTGCTCCGTTCCACGTGGCCTGCAGGCTCTACAACACTGCGATGCTTTCCAGGTTCACGCGGAGCTTTACATTCATCTACAGCTGGCAGACAGAGCTCGACTCATGCGCGCGTATATAATATACAAGCCGAACCAAGTTGTTCCCCTTGTAGCCACGCTAGTGCTCAGCCGTTGACTTCTTTTACAGCCTACATATGTATGTGCATAGAGGATTCCAGCGAAGCGAACTTTTTTTTCTTTTCTTTTCATCCCACGGGTTAGATTGCGATTAGGCCTACTGGGTATTCTAGACAAGGCCTATGTAGTATCCAGCTCCACAGTCCGCCAACAAGCTCGCACACCAGCCCAGCAGGCCTTTTCGTTTTTCGGCGGTCTTTCCCCCAAGCTAAGACCGTGGGAAATCCACCAAGTCCCGTCTACAGGAGATGAGGTGTTTTTTTTCCCACTATTGATCGCGCGATGTACACACTGTTCGACCCCGACATCGATCAGTCCGCAGGAATCGGTCAGTCCGCAGGAGGCCCGTTGTACCCTCCGCTCAGGCCTGTCCCGAAATGGAAGAACGCACCGGGGACAGGAGATGGAGTATATACTCTACATCCTATCCAGCGTGGCCGATCCGACTGGCTGGGTGAGACATAGTGAATCCGTCTCCAGTTTCCACCACCCACCGCCGCCACCGTTCTGCTTCTCTCTTCCGAGCTAGCACTTGGATCTTCTCAACGGCCCGTTCCACTGCCACTGAGAAATCCCTTAAGCACATAACATGCAAGCTGCATACATAGGACGCGAACTCCACGGCAGCACTGATGGAAGGGGTAATTTTGATGACACCGATGCGGATAGGAAACATAGGTATCTAGATTCTACGCACATTGCGCCTGGATTAGGAGCCACGGGGGGGGACACTTCTTCAAGACGTTTTCCGAGGCCCACCAACAGCTCAATAGCCACTGAGCAGCCGTCTGCTCTACAGTGTACATACCGTATTATCTCGGAAAGTTGTTCTGTTTTTGAGAGAGGTTAACGCCGCTCTTGGCAGTCTTGGTGCGCCCGTAGTGCGAGCCGCCCTTAGTATCAGATTCAGTGGCGCAAAAACTCCCATGATAACTATTATCTTGTACATTGAGTGCAGTCCCAGGCCCCGTCTCGCCAACAGAATTCCACACCATCATCACCTTCAGTATTGCTGATAAAGGTAACAGTTCTGAGCCCGCCCGTTGGGGCTGCTGGGGAAGCGTGGACTGCTGTGAGGCTGAATATTAGTAGATTCAATCAGATAGCTAGAGCTAGAAAATAGGGAAGTATTACTACATAGTGCTCTGCCACATGTCGCATATGGCAGAACGCCCAACTTGAAGCAGTACCGTAAACGCTTGTTTCTTTCGTGTCGCCGGAGGAAGGGATTTACGCGAGAGGTCCAGACTATTGTCTGTCTCTTCGGGCCGGGCTTCGGTTTCGGATTGCGGGCAATAGAGGTGGATGGACAACCAGCCCCTCGGTGTTGTTGGTCTCCGTCTTCGTCCAAAGCTTTGTTAGTGCTTCTTTGAAGTGTAAATGTAAGAACGAGAGCTGCGAATCGCAATACGGCTGCCAAGTGCGCTCGGTGTAGTGGAAATGGCTCCACCGTTCTCCATTATAGTGTCTCTGTGATTCCTGCTGGCTTTGTCTTTGTGGGGTGTCTGCATCTAACATTCTTGGGCCGCGCTACATAGCGACCTCCCAACCTCCTAATTAAGCAGGTGACGTTCTACTCTATCATAGCCGCGCCAAACGCTAACCCTAAGAGTACTAGCGCACGCCAAGCCCATTTCAAACCAGGGCTTTCATCCGATAACAGTCCATCACGGCACGACCTGAGGACTGCACCGATAAAATCACCAAAAGAATATGCTGGTAAAGTGCGAAGAGCATCAAGAATCCCCCCGTTCAATGGATTTGCCCTCGCGCTGAATCGTTGCCTTTCTTGTCGCGTCGATGAACCTCTCCGAGGTAGAGCTTGGTGCCAGATGGAAGTGCTCTATATCAACCCTACCTCGAGCAATTGCAGAGAGGGAATACACGGGAATCTGCGTGACTCCCAATTTCCACGGAATGGACTCGCCTGCGGCTTCCTAGCTTCGTCTTGCCGGTCTCCAGGTTATGAGAAGTCTCTGCGGAGTATTTAACCTGCTCGTCCCTCCCCAGCCCGCTCGCTCCTCAGGCCTTTTCTGCCCCCAGCCAAATCATGTCGTTCACAGCACACGCCGACGGCCACCTCTGTGCGCACAACAAACTGCTGCCCATGGACGACGGAAGCACGGACCCAGCGTGGATGGAGGTGGTGCAGACGGCGCCGCTGTTCTCCTCGCTCGCGGGCAAAGCCGCAGACCTCCACGGCGAATCTCTGGGCTACCGCATCTTCGCGCTGCTCGGACGACAGATCGAGATCGTAGACCCCACCCAGGGCAGGATCACGCCGCTCGAGAAAACCGCGGATTCGAGGTTGTTCCTGAACGGGAATGCTCCGGTATGTATTTCTGGAGAGACGCACGGATGGATTGCTGAAAGGAGTGAATACACAAAGCTGTCGGCTTTCATCTGCGGCGCCCAGGGCTCCGGGAAGAGCAACACTCTCTCGTGCATGCTAGGTACGTTTTGGGGCCGTGCGGAGATGGGTGGTGATCCTACTAACGGGGGGGGCGCTGCGCAAGAGAACTTCCTGCTCCCGTTGCCATCGATCGGCGAGCTCCCAGCACCGCTAACGGGGCTGGTATTCCACTACGACCAACACATCCCGAAGCCGTGCGAGGCGGCGTATCTTGCCTCCCACATCCCCGTGACGGTGCTCGTGGCGCCGTCTTCGTTCCAGCGCGCGACGCAACTGTACCCCGCAATCGCAGGCGCCGGCGAGCGCCTCCAGATCCGCGCACTACGGCTCCGCGAGGGCGACCTCAACGTGACCCGCATGCTCACCCTCATGGCTATCGACATCTCCGAGGATAAGCCGCCGCCGCTGTACATGGAGGTCGTCCGCAAGATCCTGCGGTCCATGGCCAATAGCGGCGCGGCGTTCAGCTATAAAACGTTCAAGACGCTCCTGAACAACGAGCAGCTGACCCCGCAGCAGCGGTCGCCACTGAACCTTAGGCTCGCGATATTGGAGAGCTTCATGGCTACGACCGTGGCCGAGAAGCAGGCCGACCTGTGGCAGGTCGCGCCGGGCCACTTGATCATCGTCGATCTGAGTGATCCTTTCTTGGATGAATCGTACGCACATGCGGATCTCTCGGTTAGGAGGACCAGCTAATGGGAATATGTGGTAGGACGGCGTGCTCATTGTTCGACATTTGTTTGCACCTATTCCTCGACCGCCCGGTCACCACCGGCAAAGTGATAGCCGTGGACGAAGCGCATAAGGTGCGTTTATACAGGCCGATGCAAGTCCCTACCTGTGCACTAACACTTGGACAGTACATGACGGGCTCTGCCTCAGCGCAGCGGTTTACGGACACGCTTCTGAGCACGATCCGCCTGCAGCGGCACTTGGGTGTGCGAGTACTGGTGTCGACGCAGGAGCCCACGATCTCGTCGAAGCTATTGGACCTCTGCAGCTGCACGATCGTACACCGGTTCTCGTCTCCCGAGTGGCTGGCATTCCTGAGGTCGCACATCGCCGGGGCCGAGCACGGCGCAAGGACCGGCCTGATGGCACGCGTGGTCGCGCTCAACTGCGGCGAGGCGTTTGTGTTCGCCCCGAGCGCGCTTGTCACCTCCCACGAGGCCGACAGCGTCGCCGAGCGGGACGCCATGGAGGCGGAGGAGCCGCAGGAAGAGATGTTCTGGGGCATGCGGGAGCCAAGTGATCTCCAGCAGGTGGAGAGGAAAATGGCGGAACTAACGGTCGCAGGCACCCCCGAGGGTGCCGCCAGGATCGAGAAGATGGGCGTGCGCTACATGCGGGCCCGCATCAGGAAGCGGATCACCGCGGATGGCGGGAAAAGTCTGCTTGCCATCCGTTGACGCGGACGGGGCGACACGTCGGGATCGCTAAGAATACTTGGGACAGTCTTGGGACTAGATACTGGGTGTGCGAATAGATGCTGTCTGTTTGGTGTTTTTTCTGCGTCGCGATGCGCAGCGCACATGCTTGAGGTTGAAGGGGCCGTGAGACGAGACGTACCTGATCGACAGGAGTGCGCCGGGTGTGTGCCACTTCCTGCGATGCACAGCGCATATAATGTCTAAATATGCGTCGGTGTGGCCATTGATTGGCTGCAAGCCACACCGTCGCACGAGAAGAGGGCCGTCGGGTACAGTAGGGTTGAGACATGTAACTAATCAAGGCTCTGTTTGGTTGCACGTACATATGTAGTTATTTCGAGAAACCATGGTTTCAGAAAAAGAAAATTCCCATCCAAAATCGCGATTTTTGATTTGTAGGTTGCGCAACCAAACAGGGCTTAGATAAGTACGGTAAGTGACGCCGCATCGTCGACGTCGGACCAGACACATTGAACAAACACCCTAGATATGTGCTCCTCACAGCTGTCCGTGTGCCCGGCGCAGCGTTCGCACGATGACGTCGCTTCCTCGCGGGAAGTCGGGGGTGTCCGAGCTCTTCTCGTTGGCATCCACATGCTATGCCATGCACGCCTAATACATATGCAGTCCCTAACTGTCGTCGACGGCTGGCTATATGGGACGGACATATAGATTTGTAGCACCGAGCACTTCAACTTGCCGAAGCGAGGACACAACGCGGGGCGCGCACGCAGGGACGGCGCACTGCAGATATATAGAGCACTGCCACCAGCGCCACAAGCTCTGTCTTCTCTCCCTCTTCCCTATGTATCATCCGCTCTCCGGCGAGACGAACTCTCACCGCCCCAGGAAACCCACCCCATCGATCGCGCTGTCCCCGCTTACATACATTACACACTCGGCCCAGCTATTCACATTGCGTGCGCAGAGCTGAGAGTTCCCTTTCGAACATTGTACCGGGAGGCATGTCACCCGGACACTTCTGTATAAGGGACGGCGAACCGCCGTCTTTGGGAGCTTTCCAGGCAAGTGGGACCCCCAGGCCCCTTCCACCGAATCCCCCGTCATATACTTGGACTTCTCTTCCTCTCCTTCTCCACGCCGCCCTTGCGGAACCCCTGTTGCTAGGCATCACCTCTGGTGCTGGCAGTAGCGACCTGCGCACTCCAACCCTACCGCATGCCACCTATCACAGGCGATGTGAGCAACCTCTCCTCTTCCTCCATTGTCTAGCCCGGCTCCCGTGACTACAGGACTTACACGTTCAAGAACATTCGATTCGCGGCACCGTCGATTGGAGACTTGCGACGGAAGAAATCTGCGGACCCAGTCGTAGAGACCGGGGCCCAGGATGGGACGACGGGCTTCCAGTGCCCTCAGGCCCCGTCTGAGATCTTGAGCTTCACGTCCATAGCCGGAACCGTGGGGCTAACGGACGGGGAAACGGTCGGACCTGCCGGTGCTGTTTCGGCTCTTTTGGTGGTGGTTACGGTAAGTCTTTTGGTGATGGTTACGGTAAGTCCTGCTTCCCGCGCAACTTTCATAACTATATGTAGGAGGATAGGCATGGCATTATATTACTTTGCTATCTTAGACGCTAACGTAGGTGAATCCTTAGTGCTAGACTCAAAGTTTCTTGAAGTTATGTAGAAGGTCCCACTTCTCGTAGGAGCACTGCGAAATTTCCAAAAGCCTGACTAACTGTTGCCAGTGCCAGGTGCGATGTTCGAATCCACAGATTACATGATCTGGGTGGCACCAACTATTTTTAAATCATTTATTCGTTAGTTGCGTGCGGCCTTTCTAGATCATAGCGGTAAATAAGGTGGCACTAAATCACCGTGTGAAGTCTACCGCTCCGTGCTCTTGGGACGAGTAAGTACTGAGTACTGATGTTTGTACCTTAGCTCGGTGCTGAACGGTCCCACTGTCAAATCGCAAGGTGTTCCCGATGCTGCCCTCTGGGACCAGAAGGGATTAGAAGAAGGCGTTTGGGTGTGTCCAGAGCTATATAGGTTTCCTTGGTGACGATAAGAAAGCCATGGCCGCCATGGGCGAGAGTGCGGGGGCTGGTAAACCCCAACTAGATCGACATGTTCGCAGGATTCACCATGATGCGCGGCCGCAGACAAAATAAACTCTGCTGGCGGTCTAGAGTACGCTAGTGCACTAGCGCCCTCTTAGTGCGTTAGCGCTCGACTTACGTACGTGCTCGACTTGGGTACACCCTCTCTATGTAGCTCCTCAAAATATGGTCGAACCAAACAGCCGTACACACATATCTGCCATTTACTTTTATCTACCACTTGACGGTGACTTTTACATATATACACGGTTCTTAAATGTCTCCGCACCATACGACAGCCCATCCGCATATGCATCCAACGGGCTGGTAATTCTGCGGTTGGCTGAGAGTAGGCTTGGAGCTGGCTATGGCCGTTCGGACACCAGTGATGAATTACGCGGCGTCTCAAGCTGAGGAAAAATCACAAAAAATCACAGAATTACCGCATTGGGAATAATTAAATAATTGAATTTTCAAACTGAATGTCCCTGCCCATTGGCTCAAGGAGTCCGCCACTATAACATAAGCCGCGACATAATATCCATCGCTCTTGTCTGTGTGCCGAGTAACCCAGTGACAAGTCATGACTGTCACGTGGCTGTACCGTACATAAAGCTGATAGCTACGGGGTTAGTCATCCGGAGCTGACGCTGCCACCAGCTCACCGGCATATTATTTTGGGTTGATAGTTCTCCAAGGAGCGATCCCCGTCCCTTGAACGTCGGGCATATCTTTCCTAGAGTACAACACGCCCGCCTCATCCTCAATCAATTTTCAACGAGCCGTCGTCGCCGCCGTAATTCTTGGACAAAGCTTCTAGATACACGTTTAACTAGTCTACGCCTGCTGCAACTACCATAGTTAACTAGCTGTGGGTCCGCCGCAAGGGTTCTGTGTGAAATCCTTCCCTTCTCCCTTCGACTCGCGAACGCACACGCACACGCGCCCCCCTCGGACATGAAGTTCTCCAATACTATACTCCTGCTGCCAGCAGCATTGGCACCCCTCTGCTCGGCGTTCTACATTCCAGGTGGGTAGAGACTCCCTTGCGCTGTTCTCGTTCCGTCCCTCGCCGCGGACACGCGATTCGATTCCACGTTTGGCGGACAACTCGCTAAGAACTTCCCCCCGTAGGCTGGTCCGTCCGCTCGTACAAGGACGACGATGCGGTGGCGCTGTCAACGAACAAGATCTCATCGCCGACGACGGAGCTACCGTTCGCGTACGCGGACCTCCCGTTCGTCGTTCCGCCGGCGAAGGATGGGTTCGGCGCCAAGTTCGGGTCCCGAACCATCGGACTGAACCTGGGCGAAGTCCTGCGCGGCGATCGCATCTCGAATAGTGACTACGAGCTGGTCATGGGCAAGGATGAGACGTGTAAACACCTCGGCGATAAGGAGGTCACTAAGAACGATGTCGAGTGGGCCAGCGACCTCGTCAGGGACGGATATATCGTTGAATGGTGCGATGTCTCTGTTTCCCCGGTGGGGATGGTGTAAGAGAGTGCTGACGAGGAGCTGGCAGGATCGTGGATAACCTTCCCGGTGCGACGTCGTTCGTGACGATTGACAAGTCCAAGAAATACTATGCGGCTGGCTTCAAGCTGGGATATGTCGAGGATTCGGTAATTGAGCCTCGCGGAAACTTCAACGGAGGAGACGTGTACTGACGGCGTGACGCAGAAAGTCTACCTCAACAATCATGTCACCCTTGTCATCCGCTGGCGAAGGGCGCCCGACAGCGACCGCAAGCTCATCGTCGCGTTCGAGGTCTACCCAAAATCCATCGCCGGACCGAAGGGCAAATGCGCCGAAAGCCTGGAGCACCAGCCCGCTTTGGAGCTTACCATCCCCGAGGACGGAGAGAAGATGAGCATTCCGTACACCTACTCGGTCTACTGGAAAGAGGAGAATGGCATCGACTGGGCCAACAGATGGGATCGCTACTTCGTCAACGACGAAGATTCTGTGCACATCCACTGGTTGGCAATCGTCAACTCGGTCGTCATCGCCATGCTGCTTACTATCGTCGTTGCAATCGTCATGCTGCGGACTCTTTCCCGCGACATTCAGAAGTACAACGAGGCCGGTCCGTCCGGCGACCCTGAGGCTAGGAAGAAAGCCGCCCAGGAAACCGAAGACGACAACGAAGCATTGGAGGATGTCACGGGCTGGAAGTTGGTTCATGGCGATGTGTTCCGCCCACCGAACATGGGAGGACTCTTCGCCCCGGTTGTTGGCAGCGGCGTCCAGCTCATGTTGGTTATGATCGCACTGATTGTCCTTTCCGCGACGGGTGTCCTGAACCCTAGCTACCGTGGAGGATTCATCTCCTTCGGTCTTTTCCTCTTCGTGTTTGGCGGTGTCTTCTCCGGCTACTTCTCTACCCGCGTCTACAAGACCTTCAAGGGTGACAACTGGAAGAAGAATGCGCTGATGACCGCTCTCATCTTCCCGGGTTTCATGTTCGCTTCGATCTTCGTCCTCAATCTTTTCGTCTGGGCTCAGGCTTCTTCCACGGCGATCCCGTTCACCACTCTCCTTGCTCTCCTCTTCATGTGGCTTTGCATCGCTCTGCCTCTCGTGTTCGTTGGTTCGTACCTTGGCTTCAAGCGCGATCCGTGGGAACACCCCACCCGCACGACCATGATCGCGCGCCAGATGCCGCCGCAGCCATGGTACCTCAAGACGCTACCTTCGGTCCTGCTCGGCGGCCTCATCCCGTTCGCGGTCATTTTCATCGAGCTTCTCTTCGTCTTCAAGTCGCTCTGGCAGGACAAGTCCACGTACTACTACATGTTTGGCTTCCTCGGGCTCATTGCTGGAGTGCTCCTCCTGACGGTCATGGAGATATCGATCATCATGACCTACTTCGTGCTCTGCGCCGAGAACTGGCAGTGGTGGTGGAGGAGTTTCATGGTGGGCGCCGGCAGCGCCGTCTGGGTGTTCATGTACTCGGGCTGGTACTACTGGACTAGATTGGCCGTCCACGGATGGGTCAGTGGTCTGCTGTTCTTCGCGTACAGCGCCTTGGCATGCTGCGTTTACGGCGTGCTCGTGGGAACCGTCGGCTTTTTGGCAAGTTACACTTTCGTGAGGAAGATTTACGGGTATGTATTCTTTCCCTTCTCACTCATCGGTGGGCATGGCTAACTATTCTTTCCGCTTCTAGTGCCATCAAGGCGGATTGATTAAAGTATATGGGCGACCGGCGAGGGACGACCTGACGAAGGCGGATGTTACAGACGAGAGTGGGGTTAAAAATTCACGGTATCTTAGAGGTTTTGCTTGTCCTTTCTTTCTTCATCTTCATACTGTAAATGTTACGTCGCATGTACTCTACTCGACCGTGTTCCATGCGTTTCTTTTTGCAAGTACATACTGTACTTACTAGCAGTCTTATGGTGGTTCTTCACGGAATCATAGACTTCCAGATACCAAGTGATTGCCTAGGTCTTCCACCCACGATTCCAGATTGTCCCTTCATGTAGTCTTGTGACTGTCCTCTGAGTAAGCCAGTCACATGATTATTTCTCTTACATATGCTTTCGAATGAGAGAACCTTCGCTGGCATATAGGGCTATATATCCCTTCAATCTTTCCCGTCGGGCTCCGATGTGCTTCTCGACGATGTTCCATCCGCTCACGGCGCTCGACAACTCGTCCTATTGTGTATCATGATAGGGCTCTACTACTAATATGCACTGCCGCTGTGCTCCTGCCCAGCTCCTGCCAGCACATGACGCGTATATAGCTTCCTGATAGATGCTTAGCGGCTCTGTAACATGCACATTGCTCTCTCTTTTCTCCGCCCGTACGTTCACGATACATAAGTGCCTACTTGCCCAAACCCCCTCCCAAGCCAGAAACAGCAAAAGGGATCTCGTTCATCCGGGTGGGTCTGTGCCGTTATTTGCTAACGACAACATACGTAAAGAAAAGGGGGGGAGAGGAGGAGGAAATATGGGAAATCGACAATCGTCAGAAAGAAACGTAAACCTCCTATCCCCAAACCCTTCCCTCCAGTTGCACTCCCCATAAGGAAGGAAGGAAAGAAGTGCTGATGTCGGAACACGCGCAGCCATTGTTGGCACCCCCGATCAGTCCGCGGCCGCCGCCCACGCCACAACATGCGAGCCAGGGCCTGCCGAAACGCTCCTTCTTCTACCCGATTCACGGGATCCCGCACCTTCTCGCGCACCGCTCGCTGCACCCGTCGCTGTACTCACGCGTGCTGCCGCTATGTCTGCTCTCGCTGTTTGTGGTGACCTTCATGTTTGCGTTTCTTTGGCTGCCGCATGTCTTTGTCCTCAGTCTCTTCCACGAGCCGTTCCCGCGGAGCGCCGCCGCGACGATGATCCTGTCTGAGTCCGCCACCATCGTCGCGCTCATCGCGGAGGCGTTCCTCACCGAGAAGCAGATCGTCGACGTCTTCGACATCGTCCTCCTGTCCGGGACCAAGCGTGTGCCCGGACTTAACAAGCGCGCGGAGGCAATGATCAGGGTCACCCGTGATCTGGTCGTGGACGAGGACGGAAGACGCCGCCTGGGCGATCACAGGCTCAGCCCGTACATGAAGTCGAGAGAAAGCGTCCGCATAGGCGTCTACTTTATCCTCGAGCTACCGTTGTGCTTCATCCCCGTCGTCGGCACGGCGGTATTCCTCTGCTTGCAAGGTGTGCATCTCTTCACCTCCGTCCCTTCCCCCGCCACCTGCTGACTTGTGCGTGACAAAGGCTTCCACCTTGGCCCGCTCTGCCACTACCGCTACTTCCAGCTGCTGGGCTGGGACAAGTCTCAGCGCCGACGCTTCATCCGACGCAACCGCTTCCGCTACTTCCTCTTCGGGCTCGTGCACGTGTGTCTCCAGTTGATCCCGGTGGCGAGCATCTTCTTCCTCTTCTCAACGGGCACTGGCGCAGCACTGTGGGCGACCGAGTACGAGCGCCGACTGTGGAAAGCCGGAGGGCACGAGGAGTTCGACGACGAGGAGCGCGTCGCGGAGATCGTTGCTGCTCTCCCACCGCCGAAGTTTGCCGTCGATGGTGCTGGTGGCGGGCAGAAGAGTTGGTTGACTTGGTGGAGGAAGTAAGTAGAGGACTGGAGGGAGAATATGGAGTTCCTTTTTTTTTGGGAGGAGTTTGCTTTCGGCAGTGCTTCGTTTTTTGAGGGGATCGTTTCGTCGTCCATACCCATACCTATACCATACCCACTTTCCCTGAACATCATAGACTCTGCTTTCCGTGTACCATACTTTATAGAACGCTACTTTATACAACCACAATATAACCTACCTACGCCGTACGCCCCTGCGCATTGTCCGAGTACACTATGCAACGTGTTGGCGATGAGAAGAATGTTGACATAAGCCCTCTGAAACTGAAAAATTTCTGGAGCAGGAACCGATACATAGGCACCTACCGGGACCGGCCAGCTGGAGTCATCAAGCCACTGGAATTCCATTGATAATGGATGTCTCGCGAAACCGGTCCGGTTCGTCATCGCGTTACGCTGCAGCTCTGGGAGTTGACGAGTGACGGATCGTGAACGTCAGTGGGCCCTGGAGCGAGTGATGGTGGGTGTTGGGAGCTCTGCGGTGTTTGGATTGCTAAGCATATCTACAAATCGTGTATCATGGACATGGGGCAACAGGGCAGTAGTTACTCTGGTAGCAACGGGCGCTGGTAACTACGACTATCTGCAGCTTGCCGCCTCTTTCCGGTGGAATCGTGTGATGGGGGATGGATACGAGCATATCACAGACAATTGGAAACGTTGAATCGAAGCATACGGAACTGACTTCTCATACATCTACTCTGGTTGGATGTAGTTGGTGAGAGATCCCGCTATCGCCGAGCCAATCCCCGCAGGTCCGAACACCCGAATCTCCGTAGACCATGGCTCCCACTAATATCACATGCAAACATGCACAATTGATTACATCATGAGCAAAGGCGGGCATTCTATATAACGACCTCTTCCCACCCATCTCTGCGTCTACGGAACAACACCTCGACATCCACTTACGTCATACGCACCGGACAATGGCCACTGAACCACTTTCCCCGATGGAGTACCGCTTCTTGGGCCGCTCGGGCCTGAAGGTCTCGGCTATTTCGCTAGGAGGATGGTAACTATCCTCCCGTGACGTCTTGCATATCCAATCGATCGTCTCGCTGACGCGGATTCCCCGCACAGGCTCACCTACGGCGGCCACGTCGACGACGAAGACGCCTTCAAGTGCCTTAAAACAGCGTACGATCACGGCGTCAAGTAAGTTCCACTCCACACCTCATAGTTCTGCCACCACGTCTTAACGACCATCCGCGTGATGTTCCAGCTTCTTCGACACGGCGGAAGGCTACGGCGGCGGCACCTCCGAGGTGATCATGGGCAAGGCAATCCGGGCGCTCGGATGGCGGCGCTGTGACGTTGTCATCAGCACCAAGCTCAACTTCGGCAGCGCTAATAGCGCGCACAAGTCGCGCGCGCAGAACACGATCGGTCTCTCGCGCAAGCACATCGTCGAGGGCTTGCGCGCCAGTCTGGATCGGCTCGGCCTCGACTACGTTGACCTCGTCTACGCCCATCGTCCGGACAGGCAGACGCCTATGGAAGAGGTCGTCCGCGCGTTCAACCACGTCATCGAGCGCGGCTGGGCCTTCTACTGGGGCACCAGTGAGTGGAGCGCCGAGGAGATCGCGGACGCTTGGAGGGTGGCGGACAAGTTAGGGTTGATTGGACCTCTGGTACGTCGCTCCGATGCTAAAGTACTCAAGCGGTTATTTCCAGCCTGACGGTGAAAACTTCGTTCGGCGGGAATGTAGATGGAGCAGCCGCAGTACAACATGCTCACCCGCGATAAAGTCGAGAAGGAGTTCCACGAGCTGTACAGCCGCCACGGAATGGGGCTGACGACGTTCTCGCCGCTGAAGCTCGGCGTGCTGTCGGGCAAGTACAACGGCACGACCATCCCGGCGGACTCGCGCTTCGGCGAGGCCAACAAGAGTGCGGACCCGTTCATCAGCTTCTTCCGCGAGAAGTTCGAGAACGACGCCGAGATGAAACGCAACCTCGCGACCACTCAAAAGATCGGCGAGATCGCGAAGGAGCTCGAGGTGCCCCAGGCTCAGCTCGCGATCGCGTGGGCCCTCAAGAACAAGAACGTCAGCACCGTCATCACTGGCGCAAGCAGGCCCGAGCAGGTTGTCCAGAACATCGGCGCTATCGCCGTCGTCGACAAGCTCACGCCCGAAATCATGGAGAGGATCGAGGAGGCTCTCGGCAACGCCCCCGTGCGCGAGCAGCTGAGGTATGGTGTGCCGCCAGAGAGCTTGGGGGTTCTGAGATCGTAGTCGCATTAAGGGAGAGGATTGTATCCTGCAAATAAAACTCATGGATTCAGGGTACATTCTAAGCCATCAACAGTCATATCCCAGTGTCAAGCAACTATTCACCCTCCGCCATGCCAGACAAGCTGACATTCAAAGAACCCACAGCTCTGCTTTGTCAGCTTCACGCTTAGTCAGTATACGTGACTGTCCCACCCATTTGTAAAGATACTATTGACGTCGTTGCTATGTAATGACCACCATCACCTAATGACTTCACTTAACGACAGGTTATGAACCCGGACTAACTTCATCAAAAACTTTCAAGCCATCAAACCTCTCAAACCACGTTCCTTGATATTCCAGAACTTTTTACTCCAAATGATATTGTGCTTCTTGTCCAGTGACTCCAGTCACCCTTTCTAGAATAACTTATCCGAGTTTCTCGACATCTTACATCCCATTCACATCGAATAAAGCACACTGGAAGTCACGTCGGTCATGTTATTCCGCGCTGGGGCGGCATTGCTACGCATCTTCAACTGCTTGTCAACCAGTCCCCCGAGTCTCCAGCGGCCCTTATCCGTCCACATCTAAACGAACGGCGGAAATGACAACTGAAACCTCTTCACTGGGCTGCCTACTACCTAGACCCTCAAAATGCCGATATTGCAATACCTAGTCAAGATGCTGCAACGAGCCACCGCGTGCGGACTGCGGGCAGGAAACGGACTATACATATCTTCGCCATGATCTCCCAGGTCGCATGCGAACAACGATCAAACC
>Ga0307508_10000364_pt1 | contig 54881 bp, 38 predicted proteins | sample 9_EM_MG_FD_203089 | JGI IMG/M metagenome (GOLD analysis project Ga0307508, IMG submission 203089) | Populus trichocarpa ectomycorrhiza microbial communities from riparian zone in the Pacific Northwest, United States - 9_EM | ecosystem: Host-associated > Plants > Roots > Unclassified | place... | reverse complement strand
CTTCGGCAAGAATTCGCCCGGTGGCGTGGTGTCGGTGAAATCGGCCGACCCGACGCCCGATTTCTCCGGCTTCGTTCGTGGCGGCTATGAGTTCAATGCCGACACCGCGTCGCTCGAAGCGGCGGTTTCCGGGCCGATCACCGACAAGCTCGGTGCCCGGCTCGCGCTCTTTGCCAGCCAGAGCCAGGGCTATATCCGCAACATGAACAGCGGCGTACCCGATCTGCTGCGCAGCGCCGCCACCGGGAGCATCTTCGTACCCGCCGCACAGGGCAGGCTCGGCGCCGAGAAGAAGCTCGCCGGCAGGCTCACCCTCAAATATGACGACGGCAATTTCGACGCGACCTTCAAGATGCTGGTCAGCCGTTATGAGGGCCAGAGCCTGCAGAGCTTCGACGAGGTCATGGGCTGCCCCGCCGGCCGGGCGCGGCCGGGCACAGGCGCGGCGCTGCTCGACCCGACCGGCGACTGCAAGCTCGACGATCGCTCGTCACAGGGCTGGCTGTCGCCGACGATCATCAACCTGTGGCCACAGGTGAAGTCGCACGACAATGGCCGCCCCTTCTCCAGCGACAACACCTATCTGCCGACGCTGACGCTCAACTACACCACCGGGCAGATCAAGCTGACCTCGGTCACGGGCTATTATGATTACAGCTATGTCAGCCAGGGCAATGCGGACGGCACGTCCTATTCGCAATTCTGGTCGTACAGCGATGAGGACAACAAAAGCTTCTACCAGGAACTCCGTGCTGTCTCGTCACTGGACGGCATGGTCAATTTCGCGGTCGGCGGCCATTACGAGCACAACAATCGGACCCTGTACGTCGGCGGTGCGAACGGCGCGCTCCTGCCCGACGCCACGACCGGCAAATTTCACTCCTATGACAACGAACAACACAATGAGAGCACCGCCTTCTCGGCGTTTGGGCAGGTGATCGTCAAATTCTCGGACGCGCTCGAGCTTGCCGGCGGCGGGCGCTATACGTGGCAGAAGAACCAGCTCAACAGCTTCAGCACTTTCGTGAACTCCAACGCCGTCGGGATTCTGCCTGTAGGCACGACCATCAACGGCGAAAAGAGCGCGAGCAATTTCTCGCCCGAGGCGACGTTGAGCTGGCATCCGCAGCGCGACGTGCTGCTCTATGTCGCGTACAAGACGGGCTATCTGGCGGGCGGATATTCCAATCCGGGTATTCTCGCATCGACCGCCACGAAAAATACGTTGAGCTTCGACGCGGAGAAGGTGCGCGGCTTCGAGATCGGGGCCAAGGCGGCGCTGCTCAACAACAAGCTGACCACGACCCTCACCGGGTTCCGGTACAAATATACTGGTCTGCCGCTGACGTCGCTGCTGGTGCTGCCGAACGGAAGCCCGGTGTTCGTCACGCAGAACGCCGCCAGTACGCTGACCCAGGGTGTTGAGTTCGAAGCAACCTATCGTCCGGTGAAGGGCACAACGTTGCGCACGACGGCATCCTATAACGATGCCCATTTCGAGTCCTTTCCGATCGCCCAATGCTATGCCGGCCAGACCCTCGCGACCGGATGCATTGCCGCTGCCGGATCAGTACCGGCGCATCAGGATCTGTCGGGTAAGCGAGTCTATCGCGCGCCGGATTGGGTGCTGACCGCAGGGATCGCGCAGGATTTCAACCTGTCGGCCAGCTTCAAGATGACGCTCAACGCCGACGTTCGTTACACCGCTGGCTATTATACCGGGCTCAATCTCAACCCGGTGTCATACCAAACGGGCTTCACGATGCTCAACGCGGGCGCCAGGATCGCCACGGTTGACGATCGCTGGGCCTTGTCGCTGATCGGCCGCAATCTCACCAATCGGCGCTACGGCACGCTGGGCGTCGACAAGCCGGGCGGCATCGGCGAGGTCTTCACCGTCGCCGGTGAGCCCCGCGCGGTTGTCCTGCAGGCCGAGATGAAGTTCTAGAAGCAAGGCTGCCGGGAATATCCATGACGACCGAAGACACCATTGATTGCGATCTGCTCGTTATCGGCGCCGGCATGGCCGGGCTGTCGGCGGCGGGTTGGGCCGCCGAGCGTGGTGCGAAGGTCATCGTCGTGGAAAAGGCACCGTCGATCGGTGGATCGGCGGTGCTTTCCGGCGGGGTGCTGTGGACAGCCTCGTCGCGCGGGAAGATGGCACTCTATGCGGATGGCGACAGGGCATTGAGCGATGTCCTGTTTGCCACCTATCCCGACGCGATCGCATGGCTGCGGCGTCGCGACGTGGCGATCACACCGCGGATGAACGTGCTCCACGGCTATGGCTATCAGATCGACATCGTCGAGCATGTCCGTGGCTGCGCGTCGCTGGTCGAGGCCGCCGGCGGGCATGTCATCCTCGACACGACCACAATGGCGCTGGTCAGGAACGAGGCGGGCGCCGTGATCGGAGCGCGTACCAGCCATGCCGATGGCGAGGTGACGGTGCGCAGCCGGGCAACCATCCTCGCCACCGGTGGCTTCCAGGCCTCACCCGACATGCGCGCCCGCTATATCCATCCGAACGCACGCGACATGCTGCTGCGCTCGAATCCGTTCAGCGACGGCCAGGGGCTGCGGCTCGGCGAAGCTGCCGGCGGCGAGATCGCGGGCACCAACCCCGGCTTTTATGGCCATCTGGTCAGCGAATCTTCCCAATGGGGGGAGGAGCGTCTCTATGTGATGCTGTCGCAATATCACAGCGAGCAGGCGTTGCTGCTCAACGAGCAGGGCCTGCGTTTCTGCGACGAGACCTTCGGTGACCATGCCAACACCTATGCGACGCTGATCCAGCCCAACGCCCGCGCCCTGTGTGTGTGGGACGCCCGGGTCCACGAGCAACACGCGACCCGGCCGATCGTCGCGGTGGGTTTGCCGGTCGACAAGATGAAGGTCGCGCTCGAGCTGGGCGGCAAGGGGATCGTCGCGTCGACCCTGGCCGAGATCGGCGCCTTCGCGGCGGATCAGGGCTTCAACGGCGTACAAGTCGCGCAATCGATCGCTGCCTTCAATCATGCCGCGCGCGACGGATGGGAAACGCTCGATCCACCACGGATGGACGTGTGCGAGCCGCTCGACCGCGCGCCCTTCTATGCGCTGGTCGTACATCCCGCGATCACCTTTACTTTTGGCGGGCTGACCATCGATACCCAGGCGCGGGTGCTCGATAGTGACGGTCGGCCGGTGCCCGGCCTGCTGGCTGCCGGTAGCGATGCGGGGGGTGCGTTCGGCAGCGGATATGCCGGCGGCCTCGCCCTGGCGATGACGTTCGGCATGATCGCCGCGCGCACCGCCGGCTGGCATTGAAGGCGACCGGTTGATGACGATCTCCGACACCCGCCAACAGCCGACCGAGCCGGGCTGGGACGGCAATGTCCGCAGGCGCGCGCTGTTCGCGCTCTTTCTGGTCTCGGCCTTCAACTATGTCGACCGGACGATCCTTTCGATCCTGCAGATCCCGATCAAGGCCGATCTCGGGCTGTCCGACGGCCAGCTCGGTGCGCTGACCGGCCTGTCCTTCGCGCTCTTCTATGCCACGCTGTCGCTGCCGGTCGCGCGGCTCGCGGATCGCGTGAGCCGGCGCCTGCTGGTGGCGGCCTCGCTCGCGATCTGGAGCGCGATGACTGGGTTGAGCGGGCTGGCGATCGGCTTCGGCACGCTGGTCTTCTTCCGCATCGGCGTCGCGATCGGCGAGTCGGGAAGCGTGCCGGCGAGCGTATCACTTCTTGCCGATTATTACCCGCCACAGCGCCGCGCCACCGCCATGTCGGTCTGGGGGCTGGCGCTGCCGGTCGGCCTGATGCTCGGCTATAGCGCCACCGGATGGCTTGCCGGTGAAGTGGGCTGGCGGTTCACCTTCGCGATCGTCGGGGCGACCGGGCTGGTGCTGGCACCCGTCGCGCTGGCGCTGATCAAGGAACCGCCGCGAGGGCGATTTGAGGCCGACGGCACGCGATCAGAGCAGGCGTCGGTGGGCGCATCGCTCGCTTTCCTCTGGCGGGAGAAGGCGTTCCGCTATGTCGTCATCGCCACGATGCTGCACGGCTTTTCGCAATATGCGATGATGACCTGGAACGCGCCGTTCTTCACCCGCAACCACGGCATGTCGCTGCAGCAGGTGTCGCTGTTGATGGCGTTCCTGAGCGGCGCGGGGGGCGCCATCGGCATGTTTCTCGGCGGCTTTCTCGCCGATCGGCTGGCGGTGCGCGACCAGCGCTGGCGGGTGTGGATGATGGCGCTGACGATCGGCGCGACAGTGCCCGTGGCGCTGGCGCAATATCTGGTGGCGTCGACTGGTATTTCGATCGCCATGGCGACGGCGGCGGCTTTGCTGATGATCGCCTATTACGGGCCGGTGCTGTCGATCACCCAGTCGCTGGTGCCGTCGCACATGCGCGCGTTCAGCAACGCGGTGTTGCTGCTGATCTTCAATCTGTTCGGGCTCGGGCTCGGTCCGTGGTGCACGGGCCTGTTGAGCGACCTGCTGGTCCGGCATTTCCAAATTGGCGACAACGGGCTGCGTTATGCCTTGTCGATCTCGCTCATTGCCTCGGTCGCGGGCGCGCTGGTGCTGCTGTACACAGCCCGGCTGTACCGCGATGCGATGGCCCGGATCGCCGCGGCAGATGCTCCCCGACCATAACAAGGACAGGATGATGCGAGACTTTTTCGGCAAGACCGCCGTCATCACCGGCGCCGGCAGTGGCATTGGCGCCGCCCTGGCACGCCGCGCGGTGGCCGAAGGCATGAACGTCGTGCTGGCCGATATCCGCGTCGAGGACGCAGTGGCGGTGGCCGCCGGCTTCGATGGCGGCCGATCGCTCGTCATTCGCTGCGACGTGTCCGACGAAGCGAGCGTCGCCGCGCTCGCCGACGCAGCGTTCGACCGCTTCGGCACGGTCGATCTGCTGTGCAACAATGCCGGGATCGTTCCTGGCGGGCGCCACCGCAAGGTGTGGGAATATGGCCTGGGCGACTGGCAATGGTCGCTCGGCGTCAATCTCTACGGTGTCGTCCACGGCATGCGGGCGTTCGTCCCGCGGATGATCGCGGCGGGTCGTCCGGCGCATATCCTCAACACTGCCTCGGTCGCCGGCGTCGTCAGCGGATCGGGTTCGGCTTGCTATGGCGCCTCGAAGCACGCGGTGGTGCGCGCGACCGAGGCGCTGTACGCCGGGCTGAAGGAAGTCGGCGCACCGATCGGCGTGACGATGCTCTGTCCAGGCCTGGTGGCGACCGGCATCTACGACGCCGAGCGCCATCGCCCGGCCGCGTTCGCCGATGGCGGCACCCCGGTAAAGGAATCCGCTGAACTCGAGGCGATGCGCGATGAGCTTTACCGCAACGCGACCACCCCGGAAGAGGCCGCTGACATGGCCTTCGCGGCAATCATCGAGGATCGCTTCTACGCCTTCACGACGACCAGCTTCGACGCCGCGATCCGGCAGCGGGCGGACGATATCCTGGCGCGCGCCAATCCCAGCTTCGACGATATCGTCGCGATGAGCCGTCGTGACGCCGGCCTGGATCGCAACCCGACGTGACTCGCTTCGCCGACCATGTCGTGCTGGTGACCGGTGCTGCGTCCGGCATCGGCCTCGCGGCGGCGCGGCGCTTCGTGGCGGAAGGCGCGCAAGTCTATTTCGCCGATCGCGATGGCGACCGGCTCGCCGATGTGGTCACCGCCCCGGGGCAAGCCGGTGGGTCTCATGCCGTGCCGTTCGACGCGACCGACGAGGAGGCCTGGACGCTGCTGGCGGAGCGCATCGGACGTGAGGCGGGCCGCCTCGACGTGCTGGTCAACAATGTCGGCAGCGCGAGCGTTCGCCCGATCGCCGAGACGACGCTGGCGCAGTGGCGCGAGACCATGGCGATCAATCTCGACAGCGTCTTTCTCGGCACGCGCACGATGCTGCCGCTGCTCGCAGCATCCGGGCGCGGCGCGATCGTCAACCTGTCGTCGATCCGCGGCATCATCGGCGGCGTTAACATTGCCGGCTATTGCGCGGCGAAGGGCGGCGTGCGGTTGTTCACCAAGGCCACCGCGCTGGAATGCGCGGCGCTCGGCAATGGCGTGCGTGCCAATTCCGTACATCCCGGGCTGATCGAGACGCCGCTCGCGGCGGCGGTATTCGTCGATCCCGTAAAGGCCGCAGAGCGGCTCGCCAATATCCCGCTGGGCCGGATGGGACAGGCGGACGAGATCGCCGACGCGATCCTGTTCCTGGCGGGTGCCGAATCCCGCTACATGACCGGCGCCGAACTGGTGATCGACGGTGGCACGATCGTGCAATGACGCTGGCCGTCCGAAATTCCCTGTTATTTCGCCGGAACAGGGAATTTTATTCTTTTTTCGACGCTGTCCCACTCGGATTTCCATAATTTAGTAATTTTAACAATGACTTATTAAATTCGCCATCAAACTGCTCAGCCCGGAACAGGGAATAACAGGGAAATTAACAGGGAATTTGCCGCGCAAGCGCCGTCCGTGGCGCCGCGCGCAGCATTCAAAGAGCCAGACGATAAGAAAGAGCAGCTCGGGCTTCTGAGACGTCCCGTGCGCATCTTATGGCCGATCCGGCGATGCGGTTGAATCGCGGCGCCGCCCGGGCAAGATGGGGTGATGGCCGCGATGTGCGGTTCGGCGCTCTAGAGTCGAATTCGACCAGCTTTGCCCGTCATGCCGGACTTGTTCCGGCATCCATGTTTCCGCAAGAGTTTCAGCCGTTGCGCACGCGGAACCATGGACCCCGGAACAAGTCCGGGGTGACGGTTGATTTAACCTGGTCGAACTCGACTTTAAGCCTTCACCAGCAAGGTGCCGTCATTGGCGCCGTGGAAGAGATCGACAAAGGCGCCCGGCAGCGCCGCGAGGCCATGACGGAGATCGACGCGCACCGATAAACGCCCGTCGTCGATCCACCGGCCGAGCATCGCGCGTGCCTCGTCGGCACGATCGACATAGTCGCCGACGACGAAGCCCTGCATGCGCACGCGGCCATAGACGAGCTTCATCATGTCGCGCGGTCCCGCAGCGCTGTCCGGCCGATCATAGGCCGAGACCTGTCCGCACAGCACGATCCGGCCATGCGGCGCGATCGAATCCACCGCCGCTTGCAGCACGTCCCCACCGACATTGTCGAAGAATATATTGATCCCGTCCGGGCAGGCGGCGGCGAGGCGCGCCGGGAAATCATCGGCCCGATAGTCGATCGCCGCATCGACACCGCACGCCTCGCGCAGCCAGGCGCATTTGGCTGAGCCGCCGGCAATGCCGATCACGCGGCAGCCGATGATCCGCGCGATCTGGCAGGCGACTGACCCGACCGAGCCCGCCGCGCTCGACACCACCACTGTCTCGCCCGCGACCGGGCGGCCGATATCCAGCAGGCCGAAATAGGCGGTCAGGCTGTTGAGCGACAGAGCGCCCATCGCGCGCTCCAGCGGCATGTCCTGCGGAATGGGAAAGGCCGGCACGGCCGCGGTATCGGGCGACAGGCGGCTCCAATCCTCCCAGCGCGACATGGCCACCATTCGCGTGCCCACTGGGTAGCTTGCATGGCAGGAGGTGACGACCTCGCACGCTGCCATGCCGGCGATCGTGGCGCCGATCGGGATCGAGCCGCGATAGCTGGCGCCGGCGTGGTTCAGCCAATTGCGGATCGTCGGCGCGACCGAGAACATGCGGTTGCGAACGAGCACTTCGCCGTCGCGGAGCACCGGTGGCGTGAAGGGTACGTCGACCAGCGCGAAGTCGCTTGCCCTCACCGCGCCGTCGGGCCTTGCGGCAAGCGTGATGCGCCGGTTGCGGGTCACGCCGCGAGCCGCGCCCTCGCGGCGTCGGCGCTGCCGAACAGGCGCGCGAGCAGCATCACGCGGCGCAATCCGCGCCCGATCGCCAGTTCGTCGGTGACGCCCATCCCGCCGTGCAACTGCACCGCCTCTTCCGCAAGGTGCTGCGCGGCTGCGGCGACATAGGCTTTCGCGGCGACAATCCCCCGCTCGAACCCGGGATCGTCGCGATCGGCAAGGCCGGCCTTGAGCAGCAGCGACCGGCATTGCTCGAGCGCGACGAACATCCGCGCGAGCTTATGCTGCACCACCTGGAAAGTGCCGATCGCCGCGCCGAACTGCCGACGCTGCCGCGCATAATCGACGGTCTGTTCGTAGAGCAGCGCCATCGCACCGACCATCTCGGCGACATAGGCAAGTTGCGCGGTGGCGAGGCTCGCGGCCGCCGCGCCGGGCGGCAACGCGATCGGCTCGGCTTCACACCCATCGAAAAGGACATTGCCTGCGAGGCTGCCATCGATGAGGCGTATTGGTGCGATGTCGAGGCCTAAAGCGTCAGCGGGAACGAGCCAGGCGGTATCGTCGTGCACCACCACCAGCGCGGCAGCGTGCACTGCCCAGCGCACATGATCGCACCGGCCGTCGATCCGGCCATCGCGGACGGTGACATCGCCGGTCGCGAGCGCCAGCACCGCGTGGCCGCTCAACACCGCCGGGAGCCAGCGCTCGACCTGCGCCGCGCTGCCATGGCGCGCGACGAGATCGGCGGCGGCGAGCACGGATTCAGCGAGCGGCGTGATCGCCAGCGCACGACCCAGTTCCTCGCCGACGATCATCGCGTCCTGCGGCCTTCCGCCCATGCCGCCCCCACGTTCCGGCAGCAGGAAAGCGAACAGGCCGAGTTCACCCAGCGCGCGCCAATCTTCACGGAGCATTGGCCCCTGCCCTATCGCCGCGTCAGTGCGATCGGCGAGGAAACGGCCGACCATGTCGCGGAGCAGCACCTGCTCCTCGCTGGCTTCGAAATTCATGTCAGCGCCGTTCCGCGCTATGGATTATGCACATGATGCTGCGTCCCGGTTGAGGCGATCAGAGGCCGACCGCGGCCCTGGCGAGGATGTTGAGCTGGATTTCGCTGGTGCCGCCGAAGATCGACCAGGCGCGCGCGTTGAGATATCGCGCGGCGGCGAGGCGCGCCTCGGGCGGGCCGGCAGCGGGCGCATCGGCCGCGTGGAACGGGCGCTCGGCAGGCAGGGTGAGCCCGGCCATGTCGAACGCATCGACCGCGAGCGCTTCGATGCCCTGGCGCACCTCGGAGGCGATCAGCTTGACGGCCAGGCTGCGCGCGGCGGGCGGCTCGCCGCGCTCGATCTCAAGCAGTGTGCGCAGCTCGGTCATTTCGAGCGCCTCCGCCTCGAGCCGCAGCCGCACCGCGCGATCGGCGAGCGGACCAGTCAGCGGCGCTGCCTGTTCCACCCGGCCCAGGTCAGCGAGCAGTTGCGGCGCATAGCCCGTGCCGCCGCGCTCATTCTCGAGAAGGAATTTGGCGATCGACCAGCCTTCGCCCTCATCGCCGACGCGGTTGGCGACGGGCACCCGGACATCTTCCAGGAAAACCTCGTTCAACTCGTGATCGCCTGACGCACTGAGGATCGGGTGCACCGTCACGCCCGGTGTCGCCATGTCGATCAGCAGGAAGGAGATGCCGCGCTGCGCCTTGACCTCGGCATCGGTGCGGACGAGCGCGAAGAGCCAGTTGGCAAACTGCGCCTGGGTGGTCCAGATCTTCTGGCCGTTGACGACATACTCGTCGCCGTCACGGAGGGCGCGCGTGCTGAGTTTTGCCAGGTCGGATCCCGCGCCGGGCTCGGAAAAGCCCTGCGCCCAGATATGGTCGCCACCCCGCAGCGCGGGCAGGAAATGCGCCTGCTGTTCAGGCGTGCCATAGGTGTAAAGGACGGGCCCGACCAGCTTCAGCCCCATGCCGGGAAGCACCGGCGCGCCGGCACGGGCGCATTCGGTTTCGAAGATCCAGCGCTCGATCGCGCTCCAGCCCGGGCCGCCGGCGGCGCGCGGCCAGAAATAGACGAGCCATCCCTGCGCCTCGAGCGCTGCCTGCCATGGTTGCGCCACCTCGGGCTCGGCGAAAACGCCCGAGGTCAGTGCCGCGCCGCGCCGCATTGCCGGAGTCAGGCTCCGGTCGAGAAAGGCGCGCACCTCCTCGCGGAAGGCTAGTTGTGCATCGGACAGAGTGAAATGCATCAGCTCAGCGTTCCAGGATCGCGACCGCCGACACGCCGGGCGCGCCATAGACATGGCTGTAGCCGAGCCGCGGCGCACCGGGCACCTGCCGCGCGCCGGCGTTACCGGTCAGCTGCCGGTAATTTTCATAGACCTGGCGCAGCCCCGAAGCGCCGATCGGCTCGCCGCAGGCGAGGCAGCCGCCATCGGTGTTGACTGGCAGGCTGCCATGGATCCGGGTGCGGCCCTCGGCGATCCAGCTCTCCTGTTCGCCATCGGCGCAGAAGCCATTCTCGGCCATGTGCATGATTTCCGCCCCGGTCTCGGTGTCCTGGAGCTGCGCAACATCGATATCCTCGGGCGATACGCCCGCCATCTCATAGGCGGCGCGCGAGGCGATCACCGTCGGCGAAGGCCCCCGGGCAATGTCGAGCGCCGGCGCGAACACCTCGAACGAGCCCGGCGGCCGGCTGCGCACCGCGGCGGCGCGCAGCCGCACCGCCGGCAGCCCCAGTTCGCGCGCGCGCTTCTCGCTGGCGAAGATCAACGCCACCGCACCTTCCGCGGGCGAGCAGAACATGAATTTGGTGAGCGGATCGCTGACCATCGTCGCGTTGAGGATGGTCTCGCGATCGACCGGCTCGCGCCGCCAGGCGTGATCGGCAAGCACGCCATTGTCGAAGGCCTTTTCCGCCACCGCCGCCAAGGTGTTCGAGGTGATGCCGTGCATCGCCATGTAGCGCTGGATTTTCATCGCGAAGAATTGCGTGGTCAGCATCAGCCCGGTTTCGCCATACCATTCGGGCAGGCCCCATTCGGCCGGCTTCGGATCAAAGGCGCCGCGCGGATGCTTGTCGAAGCCGATGGCGATGCCGAGATCGAACTCGCCCGACTTGATCGTCGCATAGGCGCCGAACATGGCCGACCCGCCGGTGGCGCAGCCATTGGCCACGTTGATGAACTGGATGCCGGTCAGGCCCAGTTCCGACACCATCGTATCCGCCTTGCCCGCCGCATCCGATCCGCCATAGGCGAACTGCATGTCGCGCCATTCCAGGCCGGCACCGGCAAGCGCCTGGCGTACGGCATAGACTCCCTGCTGGAGCCCCGATCGCGCTGGCGTGCGGCCGAACGGGTGGATGCCCGCGCCGATAATGAACACGTCGCTCATCGTGCGTCAGTCCCGGCAGGCGCGAAGGCGAAAGTAATGCGCGTCTCGCCATCCATCATGACGAAGGGCTCGGTAACGAGCGTCATGGGCATGCCGATACGATAGCTGTCGAGCGCGCCCCCGGTGAGCCGGCCTTCGACGATGATCGCCTCACCCAGCGCGACATAGCCGACCGCATAGGGCTCGAACGCCTCGGGCCCGGCATAGGGCGGGGATTTTGGCCGGAACCGCTGGACGGTCCAGGACCAGAGCGATCCGGTGCGCGGCAGGGTGATCGTCTCGAACCGTTCGGGATCGTCAGGGAGGGGGAAAACCACGCGCCCCGTGTCGCGCTCGCGGCCCGCGAGCAGCGAGGGCTGGCCATCGGCACCGCATTCGAAAAGCTGCGCGTCGATTAAAGGCGCCAGGTCGGGCATGGTCGATCTCATGCCTGTGAGACTAGCGCGGCGCCCCTGCCCGCGCCGCTGACACATAGGTCAGCGCAGCGGGGAGTCAGCGCAGCGGGGGGTCAGCGCAGCGGGGGTCAGCGCAGCGGGGGTCAGCGCAGCGTGCCGAGAAATCCGAGCTGTGCCGCCTTGAACAGCGCCTGATCGCGGTTGACCGCATCGAGCTTGTACGCCGCACCGCGGATATGGAAGCGGATGGTGGTGCGCTTCAGCCCCAGGATGATCGCGATCTCGTCATTGGTCTTGCCCGCCGCCGCCCAGCGCAGGCATTCAACCTCGCGCTTCGACAATGTCACCGCGGCGATCCTGGCGGAGCGCCGCTCGGTGATCTTGACGTAGCTCGCGACGAACACGCGGGCGAGGAGCGCCAGGGTTTCGCCATGCTCGTCGAATATCGCTGAAAGATCTTCGACCGCCGGATCGGGCGACAGGAAGCTGGCGGCGGCGATCTGGCCGAACGGCAGATGGATGGGCGCCACGATCGCGGCGCTGGTCAAGGCGCGTTCGCGGAAATTGGACAGGTCGAGCCCAGCGAGCAGCAGGTTCGTCGATCGCGTGCGGATGCCGTGGGCATTGCACCAGAAGGGCTCGCTTTCGAACCGGCACGCCATCGGCAGCGGCGAGGTGAGCGCCAGTTGCGGGAATTGCCACCAATGCGCGTCCTCGCCGACAAAGCCGAACACCTCGCTTGCCAGGATCACGCCATCGGCATCCTTCATCGGCTCCGAGGCGGCGATGCTGTGGGTGACGGCGACGCGAAGGCCGCACAGGCCGGCGACTGAATCGCGAAGCGCCTCCGCCGCGGCGCGAATGCCGGCGGGTGCGGCGATCCGCACCGATGCCAGCATCGCCTCGGTGACGCGCATCGCCGGTCAGCCCGCCTTGAGTCCGTCGAAAAAGGGCAGGCAGAGCGCGTCGGCAACCTCTTCCGGCGAGCGCTTCGCGGCCATTGGCGGGTACCATTTATAGGCCCAGTTGCACATGCCGAGAAAGCCATAGGTGGTGATGACAGGATCGCAGGGGCGGAACTGGCCGCTCGCGATCCCCTCGACGATCAGGCCCTTCACGCTTTCAAAATAGTCGTTGCGCGCCTTGCGGATCGCGTCGCGCATCTCGCCTTCGAGATCGCCATAATTGTCCATGAAGGCACGGACATAGCCCGGATGGCTGGCGATCTGGCCGAGGATATCGATACAGGCCGAGCGGAGCGACGCGACGGGATCGCCGCCGTTGCCGCGCTTCAGCCCGTCGATCAGCGCGCTGATATGCGAATCATGGATCGCGTAGAGGATCGAAATCTTGCTCGGGAAATAATGATAGAGCGTCGGCTTCCCCAGCCCGACCTCGTCGGCGAGCATCTGCATCGACGTGTTGTGATAGCCGACCTTGTCGAACAGCGCCGCGCAATGCTCGATGATCTCCGCGCGCTTCTCGTCATGCGCCTCGGTCGTCGGCCGTTTCTTTCTCTTCTCGACCATGCGACGATATTTCCCTTTTCAGATCCCGCACCTGCCGCGCGAGTGGCTGCAATTGAATCCTATTGTGTCCGCTCGCCAACGTCCACGCCCCCGCGCGTGATCCCTGGCTCAGGTCTTCGCCATCGCCGTCGCGCCAACGACCCAGGCGGACAATCCGGCGACAGGCACGGCGCAGAGTACTGCCTCCGCGATCTCCGCCTCGCTGGCGCCAGCGCGCCGGGCGCCGTCCATATGGACCGAGGCCCATTCGCTGTAATCGGCGGCGAGCACAGTTACCAAAAGCAATTCGGCATGGCGCGGTTCGAGCGCGGTGCCGGACAAGGTGCCTTCGCGCATCAGATAATAGGCGTCGGCGCCGAGTGGGACCAGCTCGATCAGCTTTGCGAGCGACGGTGGCATGGTACCGAAATAGCCGAGGAAATTGCGCTCCGCTTCACCCGCCTCGACGACGATCGGAGCTTCCTCGGCTTCGATCGCGTGGCTGTCTGGATAGACCACCGCGAAGATCTCGGCGAACCGCAGCGCAGCCCCTTCGCCGCGCGAACTCGACAGGATCGCGAGCGCCGATCCGGCATGCTCAGCATCCAGGCTGAGCACGGCCGCTTGCCGGAGCTCGCGCAATGCCATCGCCTCATAGCCCTTGGTGCAGGCCGCTGCGGCGACGAACAAGTGCTTCAGAGCGGCCGGCAATGCGCCATCGCTTTCGATCACGCTACGGAAGCGCCTGAACCCGGCGATCGTTTTCGGCGCGCGCGCACGCAAACGTCCGATCGAAAGCAATGGACTGGTTTGCTGCGGCACGCCTCTCTCCTGCTTTTTTGTACACTAGACCGACCGGTTGGACGGGTGCTACCGAGACGGGGCATCGGCGTCAACTTTGGGACGCATCGACCAGACGGTCGAACACGCGGCGGCATATGAGAACCGGAGAGAGAAATGCTGAGCGATCCGTCATCTCGATCGTATGTTGGCGGCGGCAGGAACGAGCTGGATGGGCGCGTGGCGCTGGTCACCGGCGCCGCTTCCGGAATCGGGCGGGCCACGGCGCGGCGCCTGGCCGAAGAGGGCGCCAGCGTGATTCTCGCTGATCGCGATGCGGCGCGCCTGCCCGACGCGCTTTCCGAGCTCCAGGGCGGACCGCACCGCAGCGCGGTTCTCGATGTGGTCGATGAGGCAGGCTGGATCGCGCTCGCCGGCGAGATCGAGGCTGCCTATGGTCGGCTGGATATCCTCATCAACAATGCGGGTTACGGCGTCTTTCGTTCAATCGCCGACACGACGCTCGAGCATTGGCGATCGATCCTGGCGGTCAATCTCGATAGCGTGTTCCTCGCCACGCGCAGCATGCTGCCATTGCTGGCGAAGTCGGAGGTCGGTGGTGCGATCGTCAACATGTCGTCGATCCGCGGCATCGCCGCCGCGCCCAATGCCGCCTCCTATTGCGCGGCGAAGGGCGGCGTGCGTCTCTTCACCAAGGCCACCGCGCTCGAATGCGCGGCGCTCGGCAACGGCGTGCGCGCGAATTCGATCCACCCGGGGCATATCGCCACACCGCTCACCGCCACCGCGCATGCCGACGATGCGACCCACCGCGCGCTGCTCGCCGATATTCCGATCGACCGGGTCGGCACGCCGGACGAAATTGCTGATGCGATCCTGTTTCTGGCGAGCGACCGGTCACGGTACATGACGGGCGCGGAACTGGTCGTCGATGGCGGCTCGACGGCACAATGAGACGCGGGTGCTAGCAGATGCTGAGGAGCATGATTGATGCAGGGATTCCGTTCGCAATTTGTACGGTGACCACGCCAGGACCAATCCGGAAGTCGCGTGGTGACTATCCGTTGGTTACGGATTTTCCTCTGTTCGAAAGCGGCTCTGCGCACCGAGCCGGATCGGGGCGTTGGCGGCGCCGTAGCCGGGATAGGGGCCGCGCCGCTCGACGATCTCGAAGAAGAAGCGCCGTTCGAAGGCGCGGGTGTAGATCTGCCAATATTCGTTGCCGGCCTCGTCCCGGTCGAACAGGATGTTGCTCTCCCTCATCTGGGCGATCAGATCCTCAGCCAGGCCGAAGCGCGCGACCAGATCGTCATAATAATTTGCCGGGATCGGCAGCAGCGCGATCCCTCCTCCGACCAGTTTCCGCGCGGTGGCGAAGATGTCATCGGTGGTGAAGGCAATGTGCTGAAACCCGGCGCCGAAGACATTACCTATGAAGCGAGACGCCAGCGTGCCGCGGCCGCCCGATGCATTCATCGTCACACGGAACGCGCCGTCGGCACTCTCGATCGCGCGGCTCTGAACCAGCCCGGCGGGATCGGGAATGTCGAGCTCGGCCTGCTTCACGACGTCGAACAGAGCGGTCCAGTAAAGCTGCCACGACAGGAACTCATCGATATCGACCGAGGCGGCAACATGATCGATGCGGCCGAGGCCGGCACCCCGGCCCTCCCCCGGTAGCGGGCGGAATTCGCTAGCCCAGATGCGGTCGACCGCCTTGTCCTCAAGCAGATAGACCAGACTGCCGCCGACCCCGCGCAGGGCAGGCATTCCGCCGGCGTCGCGCGGCGCGCCATCCTCGTAACGCTGGATGTCGAGCGCGCGGGCGCGGCGCAGGGTCGCGTCCGGATTGGGCACGGCCAGCCCAAGCGCGCAGATCGCGGCGCCGTGGACGATGTCATAGGAATGGGCGAAGCCGCGCTGCTCTTTGTTGATCACCAGGTTGATCGCGCCCTGATGCCAGCGATCGACCTGCTTGGTGCGGTGCCGCCCACATTTGGTGAAGCCGAGCCCGGCCAGCATCGGCTCCATCCGCGCTGCCTCCTCTTCCGACGCGGCGAATTCGATGAACTCGATGCCGCTGATCGGGGTGCGTGCGGGCAGCGCCGGGCGCTTGCCGATCAGCCGCTCGGCCTGATCATGCACGGCGACCAGCGAGCGCAGTCCGTCCTGCGCGACCTGGGCGGTCGATCCGGCGCGGAAACGGTCATTGAAGATCTCGAGCGAGAGAGGGCCGTCATAGCCGATCCTGAGCAATTCGGCGACGAAGCCGGCCACCGGCAGATCGCCCTGGCCCGGCATGCAGCGGAAATGCCGGCTCCAGAACAGCAGGTCCATCGAAAGGCGGGGCGCGTCGGCAAGCTGGACGAAGACGATCTTGGCCGGATCGATCTCGGCGAGGCTCTCATTGGGGATGTCGCGCGACAGCGAATGGAAGCTGTCGAGCAGGATGCCGATCGCCGGATGGTCGACCGCCTTGACGATCTCCCATGCCTGGCGGTGATCGTACACATGCCGCCCCCAGGCGAGGGCCTCATAGCCGATCAGCATGCCGCGTGCGGCCGCACGCTCCCCCAGCGCGCGGAAGTCATCGATAATACGATCTTGTTCGCCCAGCGCATGGGGCGAGCAGTTCGAGCAGAGCAAAATCCGATCGGTGCCGAGCTCGGCCATTATGTCGAACTTGCGTTCGGCGCGATCGAAGGCGCGCTGGCGGAGATCGCCGGGCATGCCCTCGAAATCGCGGAACGGCTGGTAGAGCGCGCAGGTGAGGCCGAGATCGTCGAGCTGGCGCGCGATCTCGCGGGGCGATGCCGAGCAGGACAGGAGATCGGGCTCGAAAATCTCGACCGAATCATAGCCGGCAGCGGCGATCGCGGTCAGCTTCTGCTCGAGCGTGCCGCTGACGGAGACGGTGGCGATCGATGTGCGCATGCGACGTTCCATCTAGAGGGATCAGGCGAGGCTGAAGACATGACGCGCCGAGAAGGCGAGCTCGATCCTGGGCACCGCCTCCTCGGGCGGCGGGAGCATGGTCGATGCCATCGCCTCGAAAAATGCGCGCCGCGCCACCGCACCGTTCGCCGTACTCCTCATTGCCGACTCTCCTCGCCCCTCACCCGCTTGACCATCACGAACTATTTCGTACACATATTGCGCGTTCGGGCGGAAGTCGACAAGACCTTCGTTGCGCGCGGCAAGGAGGATGGATGAAACGGATCGCGGCGATGCTGGCGGCGTCGGCCCTTATGGCATCCTCGTCGGCGGCGCGGGTCACGGCAAGCCCGACGAATGACGGCCCGGCTACAATGGGCCAGGCGCAGGCAATGCAGCCTATCGCGTCCGATCCGGTCTCGACCCGATCCGGCGCTGTCGCCGGGACGCGGATCGAGGGCGGCGTGCGTGGCTATCTCGGCATTCCCTTTGCCATGCCGCCGGTCGGTGACTTGCGTTGGTCCACGCCGCTGCCGATCGCATGGCAGGGCGTGCGCAATGCCGATCGCACCGGGCCGGAATGCATCCAGGTGCTGCGCCCGCATAACATCAACCATTATTTCGGCGAGGAGCCGACGTCCGAGGACTGCCTCTACCTGAACATCTGGGCGCCCGAGGCGACGCCCGCCGCCAAATTGCCGGTGATCGTCTTCCTCTACGGTGGCGGCTTCACGATCGGCTCGTCGGGGATGCCCCATTATGGCGGCGCTGCGGTGGCGCGGCGCGGCGCGGTGTTCGTCAATTTCAACTATCGGGTCGGCGCCTTCGGGTTCCTCGCGCACCCCGAGCTCAGCCGCGAACAGGGTGGGCATTCGGGCAATTACGGGCTGATGGACCAGATCGCGGCGCTACGCTGGATCAGGGAGAATATCGCAGCCTTTGGCGGCGATCCAGACAAGGTTATGATCATTGGCCAATCGGCCGGAGCGCTCTCCGTTTCGTCCCTGATCTTTTCGCCTGGAGCGAAGGGCCTGTTCCGCAGCGCGACCATGACCAGCTGGTGCAATTATCACGACACCATGCCGACTCTGGCCGAGGCCGAGGCGATCGGGCTGGCGGTGCAGCAGCGGTTGAAGGCCGATACGCTCGCGGCGATGCGGGACATTCCCGCTGACCGCATCCTCGCGATCCAGAGCGAGAGCCAGGTCGGCGCCAATGTTCAGGGCATCCGGATCGGCGGACCGATCGTCGACGGTTTCGTCCTGCCCGGGCAGAAGCCGGCCCTGCTCGCGGCCGGGCAGATCAACCGCGTGCCGATCATCGCGAGCTCGAACACCGACGATATCGACATCCAGATGAGCCCGTTCGGCCATATCGCGACGCTCGACCAATATCGCACGGCAGCAAGCGCTGCCTTTGGTAATGACGCCGTCGGTTTTCTGCGGCTGTTCCCGGCCAAGGGTGATGCTGAGGCCAACGCAATGGCGCGGCACGTCGCGCACCTGGCCGGCTTCGTGCTGGCCTCTCGCCAATGCGCGCGCGACCAGGCGAGCATCGGACAGCCGGCCTATATCGACGAATTCGCCCGCAAGCATCCATATGCACCGGGTGTGCACTTCGCCGATCAGGATCCGGCGACGGTCGGCGCCTATCATACCGGCGATGTGCCCTATTGGCTGGGCACGCTCGACGCCTACAACAGCCGGCGCCGGACGCGCGAATGGACCGCTTACGATCGGTCGCTGTCGGAAACCATGATGGATGACCTGATCGCCTTCGCCCGCGAAGGCCGACCGGGCCCGGGCTGGCCGGCCTGGTCCGCGAAGGACGAGCGCGAGACCGTGTTCGGCGACAGCGTCGCGGTGCGGCGGCTCGATACCAGGCGGCTCGACTGGCTGGCGGCACACCCGATCGCCCGCCAGGCGCTACCGCCGCGACCCGGATCACCGCGCGACTGACAGCCGCGCAGTTGATCGCGCCGTCGGATAGCATTAGGCCTGTGAAGGCAAGCCCGGGACACAGAACCGTTGACCATCGTTACCACAGCGCAGGAACAGCGCAGCACCCGCGCCGCGGATTCGGAGGCGACCAAGGCGAACATCCTCGATGTCGCGCGCCAGGAATTTGCCGACAAGGGACTGAGCGGCGCGCGGATCGACGAGATCGCCGAGCGTACCAACACCAGCAAGCGGATGATCTATTATCATTTCGGCAGCAAGGAGGGTCTGTACCGCGCCGTCCTCGAGCAAGCCTATACACGCATCCGCGAAACCGAGACGGCAATGCCGATCGAGACGATGGGTGCGGAAGAAGCACTCAGGGCCAATGTCCAGCTGACCTTCGACTATCACCACCAGCATCCCGAGTTCGTCCGGCTGGTGATGAACGAGAACATCCATCACGGTGCATTCATCAAGGATGTCGCCGGAATCGAGCAGCGTAACGAAAGCGTGATCCGGGTGCTCGGCGACATCATCGCGAGGGGCGTTGCCGAAGGCGTGTTCCGCGACGGGCTCGACCCGATCGACCTGCACATGACGATCAGCGCGCTGTGCTTCTACAATGTCTCGAACCGCTATACTTTTTCGGAGATCTTCCGGCGCGACATGACCTCTCCCAAGGCAGTTGCTCGGCGGCGCGATCAGGTGGTCGAGGTCGTGCTGGCGGCGTGCCGTCGCTGAGTAGTTCAGCGCGGGGGAAGCGGGCGATCGGCCAGGCGGTCGGCCTGATAGGACCCAAACCAAAGCGTATCGCCGGTGATCGCGGCAGCCGACACGCCGTTGAACGCGGCTTCGGGCTCGCCATAGGCAAGCGTCGACACCGTGCCGCGTGCCGGATCGATCGCAGCGACGACATAACCGCGGTGACATAGCATCTTGTCGGCTTCGCCGTTCACCACGCGACGCAGCCCGCCGCATGCCGGCTCGTCGAGCCGCATCCCGGCCGCGACCAGTCTGCCGCCGGTCCAATGGACATTGTCCGGCATGAAATCCGGCATCACGATCGTCCGGACTGGTTTGCTCCGGCCGCGATCGAAGACCACCACCGCATGCCAGCCAAAGGCGACGACATAGAAATGGCGCTCGTTGGGATCGACTTCGAGGCCGTTATTCCCGGGCAGTTCGGTGCCCTTGATCTCGGTAAAGCGATCGTCGCCCGGCCGCCATTGCCATACCGCGCCAGTCGCTTTGCCCAGGACGAAATCAGCGATGGTCGTGCCGGGCCGGGTCAACACGGTCACCAGCAATGTGCCGTCAGCGAAGGTAGCGACTGCGTTGCCGACCTGGCCCGCCGGCATAACCCGGCATCCGCGCCAGACCAGCCTCGGCATTTCGCCGCCGAGCAGGATGTCGAATATCTCGACCGATTCACGACCACCGTGATTGACGACATGGAGCGAATAGCGCCCCTCCCCGATGCGCCGCACGCCAAGGCCGCGGGCGTTGAACAGTTTCGGATCGACCGGACCGGGGCATTGCGGATAATTCGCGCGGTCGGGGTCGATCTGGTCGGGAGCGCCGGTGAACCACAAGGTCGCGCGATGCGCATCGGTATCGACCAGCTCGAGCCCCGCGCCTGGCGCAAAGCCGCTGGTGACGATCAGGTGCGTGCCGGGAATCGCGACGAGATCCTCAGGCCGCTCCACCCCGCAGATATAGTTCAGCCTCACGCCCGATTCGCAGGCGGCGGGCGCTACCGTCGCCAGCAGGGCCGCGAGCCAGATCAGAGTTCGATCCGCTTCACGTCGCCGAGCACGAAGATATAGGCCAGCGCCCCCATCAGCGCGAGGCTGCCGATATAGGCCAGCGCGTAGAAGAAGGAGCCGGTCGCCGAGACGATCGCGCCGATCACCAGCGGCGTAACGATGCCGGCGAGATTGGCGGCAAGGTTGAACACCCCCCCAGTCAGGCCGAGCATGCCCTTGGGCGCAATGTCGGACACCAGGGTCCAGCCGAGCGCCGCCATGCCCTGCGCGAAAAAGGCCAGCGAGAGGATGGCGATCACCACCATGTTCGACTCGACGAAATTGGCCGCGATGATGGTCGAGGCGAGCAGCAGGCCAGTGATGATCGGCGCCTTGCGCGCGACATTGGCCGACTTGCCCCGCCGCAGCATCGTATCGGACCACCAGCCGCCGAACAGCACGCCGACCGAAGCGGCGATGAACGGCAGCACGGCGTAGAAGCCGATCTTGAGGAACGCCATGTGGCGCTCGGTCGCAAGATAGGTCGGGAACCAGGTGAGGAAGAACACCAGGGTCGAATTGCCGGCGAACTGGCCGAGGCAGATGCCCCACATCTGGCGAAAGCCGAGCAGCTTGCCGGCCTTGCTCCAGTCGATCCGCGCGTTCTTCCCCTCGACGCCAACCAGCCCGCCGCCGGCGGCGATCAGGTCGAGTTCGGCGGCGTTGACGTGTCTGTGCTCGGGCGGGTCGCGATATCTGGCGATCCACACCACCACGAACACGAAGCCGATCAGTCCGCAGACGATGAACAGCGAGCGCCAGCCATGATGGACCAGCAGCCAGAACAGCAGCGGGCTCAGGAACGCCAACCCGATATATTCGCCGACCGTATAGACGCCGGTTGCAAACGCCCGCTCGGATTGCGGGAACCAGGTCGCGACGACGCGGCTGTTGGCCGGGAAGCACGGCGCCTCCGAAACGCCGAGCGCAAGGCGCAGGCCGAGCAGCGAGGTCAACCCGCCCGCCAGCGCATGGAGCAACGTAAACAGCGACCAGAAACCGACCGACAGCGCATAGGTGAGCCGCGTGCCGAAGCGATCGAGAAACAGCCCGCCGGGCACCTGCGACGCGGCGTAGCTCCATGAGAAAGCCGAGAACACCACACCCATCACCGCGGCGTCGATGGCGAGCTCTTTGGTCAGCGCCGGGGCGGCGATGCCGAGCACGGTGCGGTCGAGATAGTTGACCAGCGTGCCGGTCGCGATCAGCCCGAGCATGCCGAAGCGCGCGCGGCTCGGGCGCTGGTCTCCTGTCATGGTGTCGGTATGCGGCATCTCTCATCCCCTCGCATGAGGGGCTCTGTCCGGCACCCTCTTCGCGTGTCAGTTGCGTATCAAATCAAAAGTTTGCGGCCATCCGCTCGCGATCGGCAAGACGGCCTGTAAAGAGATCGAACGCACGCGCCGCCTGGAACACGGCCATATCGCCGCCATGCGCAACGCGGCAGCCGATCGCTCGGGCGGCGTGCAGCAGCTCGGTTTCCAGCGGAAAATAGACGACATCGGCAACCCAGAGATCGGGGCGCAGCATCGCAGCGTCGACCGGTGAGCCTGGATAGCCTTCCATGCCGATCGGCGTTGCGTTGATCAGCCCGCTCGCTCCGGCGAGTTCGCCGGCGAGATCATCGCCGACGCGCGCGATTGCGCCCGGCAAGCGCGATACCAAGGCATCGGCGCGGTCCCCCTCGGGATCGACGATGATCAATTCACGGCACCCGAGATTGACCATCGCCATGGCGGTGGCGGCCCCGGCGCCGCCGGCGCCGATCTGAACCACGCGGACGGTATCCACACCGCTCAGCTGGCGTTCGAAACCCTCGGCGAACCCGGATGAATCGGTGTTGTAGCCGACCCGGCCCTCAGCCCCGAAAACGACCGTATTGACCGCCCCGATCGCGCGGGCTTCTTCGCTGCATCGATCGAGCAGCGCCATCACGCGCTGCTTGAACGGGTGCGTGATGTTCACGCCGGCGAATCCGGCGCGTTGCGCTGAGTCGAGCACAGCCGCGAGATCGGCGGCCGAATGGCCGTCCCTGGCGAGGTCGAACAGCTCGTAGCGAAGCGAAATGCCCTGAGCCTCGGCTTCGCGCATATGCATGGCCGGCGACCGCGAACTCTGAATGTCCATGCCGATCAGCCCGGTGAGCACGGTATGCGGCGTGGTGCCCCGCACCTCGTTACCGGACGTAACGGCCCTTTCCACCACCTGCCAATCCTCCCTTTGCACTGAGCTCTTCCATAGCGGACTGCCTGCCGATGGAAGTGACTTATCAACCGCCATTGACTCGGTACGAACCATTTCGTACACAAAATGTCAACGATGGGATTGCGAAACCTCAATCCCGATCGAGCAGGCACAAAAATGTGCCGCGGGTGAAAGGGAGAGGGATGGTCAGGCGTTTCGCGATCGCTGCAATGATGCTGGTTCCGGGAGCTGCCATGGCTGCGCCGGAGGGGCAGAGCATCGGCGCGAAGATCGCGGAGGCGACCGATATCGGCGCCAGCGTCCAGGCGGTCGGTGCCGATTCGCTGTCGGTGGTGAAGGTCGATTTCCCCGACGGCGTCACGGGCTATCCCGACCTCCCCTATCAGACATTGCCGGGCTATCGCCCGCTCAAGCTCGATCTGTTCCTGCCGCCCAAAAGCTTCGCCGCTGCCGGTCCGCGCCCGCTTGTCGTCTATGTCCATGGCGGCGGCTGGATGGGCGGCGGCCCGCGCCGCAGCGCTGCCTATATCGACTGGCCGAAGATACTCGCCTCGCTCGCGGCGCGTGGTTATGTCGTCGCCAGCGTCTCCTATCGCTTCTCGCGCGAGGCGCCGTTTCCCGCAGCGATCCAGGACGTGAAGGCAGGTATCCGCTGGCTGCGCGCGCGCGCAGCGACCTATAATATCGACCCGAAGCGCGCCGCGATCTGGGGTCAGTCGGCCGGCGGCCATCTCGCCGCCCTGGCCGGGGTGAGTTGCGGGGTCGCCGCACTCGAACCCGGTGCGCGGATCGTGCCCGGTACCGCCAATGTCGAGACCGTGCCGTCGACCGCCGCCGGCACCGACGCCGCTTCGGACTGTGTCCAGGCCGCGGTCGGCTGGTTCGGCATCTACGACTTCGCGACCCTGGCCAAGCGGACCAGCCCGCCCCCCGGCGCGCCGCCCGGACCGAGCGCGGACAATCTGTTCCTAGGTTGCCCGGCGGGGGACTGCACCGCCCAGCAACGCGCCTTCGCCTCGCCGGTGACCTATGTCGACCGCAGCGATCCGCCGTTCCTGCTGATGCATGGCAGCGACGACCGCACTGTGCCCGAGGCGCAGACCGAGGCCTTCGACGCGGCGCTTCGTGCCGCCGGCGTGCCGGTGCGCAAGATCGTCGTTCCGGGCGTCGACCATAGCTGGATCGGCGCCACGCCGGCCGCGACGCGTGATGCCAGCAAGTTCGCTCTGCGCGAGGCAATCGACTTCATCGATGCTCAGATCGGCGACCGGAGCAGCAGGAAGAATTGAACGCAAAAGAATGTCCGGGCCGGCGAAAGCCGCCACCGGCCTATACCATCAAGGGGAGACCATCATGACCATCGACCGCCGTGCTCGCCAGACCCTGGCACACTCAGTTTCGACATGGGCCATCGCCATTGGCGCCTTGACGGTCGCTTTGGCGCCGCCGGCGGCAGCCGAGACGGCCGCACCGAAAACTGCCCCCGACGCAGCCCAATCCGCAGGCCAGGTCGAGACCTCGGGCACCGATCAGACCGACACCAGCAAGGACATCGTGGTCACCGGCTCGCTGATCCAGCGCCCCAACAACACAGCGGTCAGCCCGATCGTGACCGTCGGCGAACAGGCGATCAAGGATAGCGGCACCGCGAATCTGCAGGATGCGCTCAACCAGTTTCCCAGCTTCACCACCGGCGGCAATGCGGCGACCGGCGGTCAGGGCACCGGCGGGCGCGCGTCGATCAACCTTCACGGCCTGGGCACGAACCGCAACCTCGTCCTGCTCGACGGCCGCCGCCTGCCGGTTTCCGACATCAACGGCAATGTCGATATCAACATCCTGCCGGAAGCACTGATTTCGGGAATCGATGTGATCACCGGCGGCGCTTCGGCCGTCTATGGCTCGGACGCCATGTCGGGCGTGGTCAACTTCAAGACCCCGCGGTCGCTTGATGGCGTGAAGATCGACCTGATGAACTCGATCAGCGAGCGCGGCGATGGTTTCAAGTTCAACGGCTCGCTCGTGCTCGGGACTCATTTCAAGGGCGATCGCGGCCATGTCATTGCCGCGTTCAGCTACGCCTCGCAGGATCCGGTGAACGGGAGCACGCGCGACTTTTTCCACGACAAGACGCCATCCTCTTTCCTCGGAACCGGCACCTTCGTCCCCAGCGCAACCAACGCGCCGACCGCCGCGGCGGAGCAGAGCGTGTTCAGCCACTATGGCGTGACGACTGCGTTCAACCCGCTGCTCAACCTCGGTTTCAACAATGACGCTTCGCTCTACGTGCAGACGGGCGCAGTGAATTACCGCGGCCCGACCAACGGCAATGGCTATCTGATCGTGGGCGGGAATGTCCGCATGCCGGTCGGCCAGCAGGTGGATTTCTACAACGGCCTCAAGCGCAAGACCGCCTTCCTGAAGGCCGATTACGATCTGACGCCTGGGCTGACCGCGTACGGCCAGTTCATGTTCGTCGATCTCGACGTCCATACGGCAAGCGGCAACAGCCTTACCCAGTTCGGCACGCTGACTTCGGTCCCGGTGACCAACCCCTTCATCCCGCAGGATCTGCGGACGATCCTCGCCTCGCGTCCGTCGCCCAACGCCGCCTTCACCTGGAACGGCCGCTATGTCGGCGTGCCGTACAAGAATTGGAACGAGCATTACCAGATCCAGCAATATCTTGCCGGTATCAAGGGCGACATCGCGTCCGGCTGGACGTTCGATGCCTTCGCCTCCTACGACGAATCGCGCCACAACCAGACGCTGCATAATGCAGTGCTCAAGAGCAAGGTGCAGACCCTGCTTAATGCGCCTGACGGCGGCGCCTCGATCTGCGCGGGCGGCTTCAACCCGTTCGGCGACGCCAATGCGCGCGGCCTTTCCCCGGCGTGCGTCACCTATATCACCAAGGACGTCTTCTCGCCCGAGAAGCTGAGCCAGACCCAGGTCCAGGGCCAGATCAACGGCAAGCTGTTCGATCTCGGCGCCGGGCCCGCGCAGATCGCTTTCGTTGCCGATTATCGCCGCAACACCTATTCCTTCGTCCCCGACAGCGACCTCGCCGCGCAGGGCATCGAGGCGGTGATCGCCTCCTCGGCTGCGTCCGGGAATATCTCGGTGAAGGAAGCCGCGGCGCAGATCGACATCCCGCTGCTCGCCGACAAGCCCTTCTTCCGGGAGCTCGGCGTGGGCGCCGCGGTACGCGTGTCGGATTATTCCTCGTCCGGCACGGTGACGAGCTATGAAGGCGATGCACGGTGGCGGCCGATCGAATCGCTGCTGTTCCGCGGCAGTTATCAGCGCGCGGTTCGCGCGCCCAATATCGGCGAATTGTTCACGCCGTCATCGGGTACGCAGCTCGTCATCGGCACGCCCCCTGGCTCGCTCGGCGATCCATGCGACGTGCGCTCGACGGCCCGCACCGGCGCCAATGGGTCGCAGGTCGCCACCTTGTGCGTCGCGCAGGGCATACCGGCGGCGGCGATCAGCAGCTACACTTTCCCGACCACAGCAACCGGCCAGACGATATCGGGCAATCGCAACCTGACGCCGGAACGTGCCGACACCTTCAATGTCGGCATGGTCTTCAACGCCCCGCGAAACGGCGGTATTCTCGGCGATTTCTCGCTGTCGGTCGACTATTACAACATCAATATCAAGAATGTGATTTCGACCGTCCCGGGCCTCACCGTGCTGTCGAAATGCTTCAATCTGGACGGGTCGAACCCGACCTATTCGAACACCAATCTTTATTGCGCGCTCATTCAGCGAGACGCCAGCGGTCAATTGACGACGGTCGCAACGCCTTATCTCAATCTCGGCGGCCTGAAGACAGATGGCGTCGAATTCCAGCTGCACTGGGGCATCGCGGCGCCGTTCGTCGGCCAATCCGGCAAATTCTATGTCGATTCAGCTGTTGGCTGGCTGCGCAATTATGGCGTGCAGCTTTTTCCGGGCGCGGCGTTCCTGAATTATACCGGCGTCAGCAACGGCGGTGCGGGAACCGGTTCGGTCCCGCCCCGCGCGACCCCGACCTGGAAGGCGCTCACCACATTCGGCTATCGATCGAGCTCGGTCGGCGCGGGCGTGCGCTGGCGCTACCAGAACGCGATGAACGACGTCAGCTCGGTGTTGACGCCGGCGACCGCGCAGGTCGGCGTCGGTGCCTATTCGCTTTGGGATCTGTTCGGCTCAGTCAAGGTGAACAAGCAGTTCGAACTGCGCGCCGGGGTGACCAACCTGTTCGACAAGGGGCTGCCCTTTGTCGCCAGTTCGCAGAACGGGACGGATACGGCGCTCTACGATCCGATCGGCCGCTCCTTGTATTTCGGGGTGAAGGTCGGCTTCTAGCTGGCTAGGCCTGGAATTCGATCCGGACCTTATCGTCGACGGGGACCTCACATTCGAAACAGGCCTGGGAGCGACGGAGCAGCTTCTTGCGATCAAGGCGCACGGGCGGCAGACGCCGGTCGCGCGCCTTGATACGATGGGGGTCTAACAACCGGCGCCGGATGGCGATGTCTCCGATCATCGCGCGGCTACCGGATTCAGCTCGGCGGGGCGTGCGGGAGCGGCCACCAGCCGCACCGGCACCCCGCCAGCGACATTGCGCAACGTCACCAGCTTGACCGCCTCCAGAGCGTCGCCTGGCGCACCGTCCGAGGTGACCGCCAGCGCGACCGTGTTGGCGCCACGGTGATTCAGGATACCCTCGGGGATCGGGAATACGCGCTGTGGCCCGACATGGGCGATGAACTGGCCCATGTTCCAGCCATTGACGAATAGCAGCACGCGGTACCGCCCCGGCGATCGCGGCGTTGCGGTATCGCCGAATGCGAGCGCGATCGTTGCGTCCTGTCCCTTCGGCACTGCGAGATCGAAGTGCGTGCGATACCAAATGGTGCCGGCCGACGGCACCGCTGCGGGAACCGTCGCGGCGGCCCATGTCGCGTCGTCGAACCCGGGAAGGTGCCAGCCCATCCGCTCGCCATATTGGCCGCCATTATTGGCGGGGCCGCGTGCCGGATCGGGCAGCGTCTCGCCGCCCGCCTTGCCCTGGATCTTCCAGGCGACCGGCACCGCGAAGCTGCGCCCGCCCGATGGCTCGATCGAGACCGAGACGAGCCCGCGTGCCTCTTTGTGAAAATCGTCCGCGCCGAGGTCCCAATTGTGGCCGTTGTTGCGCACCATGATCGCCAGCACATGGTCGCCGGGTGACCGCGCGACCTCGGGCAACGCAAAGCGCGCCAGTCCGGTGGTGATCGGCCGCGGCAGGCCACTCGCCAATTCGTCCTGCCCCACCAGCTTGCCGTCGAGGAACAGTTGCAACATTCCCGCCCCGCCCGCGCCGTAGAATAGCGCAATCTGCTGCGCTTCAGGAGATCCGGTGAAACGGCCGCGATACCAGACATCCCCGTCGTGGAAGCCATAGGGATCCATGGCCAGGTTCGGCTGACCATCGGGCTTGGGGGTGATCGTCGCCGTTTCGCGATTGTCGATAGCTTGCCATTTGCTGTCGTCGAAGGCGGGATCGGCTTCGGGCGACCCCGCCGCCATCCGCCAGGCGGTCAGCGCGGGAAGCGCGAAATCGGCGGGTCCGGCCAGCGGTCGCGTGGCGAGGCGGTCGCCGATCGCGCCGGATTTCAGCGCGACGGCCGCGCCATTCCAGCGCATTTTTTTGATTGCCGCCGGCGCCCAAAGCTCGAGCGGCGTCTCAGCCCTGGTATCGCCTGTCAGCATCAGCGTGCCGCGGCTTGCATCGGCTCGTCGAACAAGCGCGGGGCCGCGCACCAGGACCGGGCCGGCGGCGGTGTCGCGCCGCCAGTACCGAACACCCTCCGCTTCGTCAGTCAGCAGCAGCGTGAGCGGCGGACGCCCGCCGCCGGTCACGCGGACCACCGCTCGGCTGTCATGCGTGTAGTTCAGCCGGAGGTCACCCTTCGCCGCGTCGAACACGCTGGTTGCTTGCCCCTCCAGCAACTCGACTTTGGGCGTGGAGGCGTAGCGCAGGACGGTCTCTCCATCCTCGCCATGCCGGCCATAGAGCAGGATCAGACCATCGCCGTCGACTGCCAGCCACGACTGCAGCTCGGACGTCGAATAGACCAGTCGGTGCGCGCCTAGGTCGACTCCGGCGAGCAGCCATTTCGCGTCGAACCCGTGCAGCCGCATCGGCGCGGCCTGGGGGAAGGTGTAGCGCCCATCGGGCAGGTCGGCGGTGATCGTGAAGCGGTCGTCGCTCTGTCCGTTCGAGGGCCGGTGCGTGACCATCAGGAAGCGCGCGCCGCTCTCCGGGCTCTTGTCGTGATAGACCTGGATATTGGGCGAGGATGCGGTCGCGGGCCCGGCCGGAACCATGCCGGTGAGATCCGGGACACTGGCGATCAGGCCGCCCAGCTGTTTCAGTTCCTCGGCCTTCTCGCGCAGTTCGCGCGCTTCGGAAATCGCCGCTCCGTAATCATAGCTGGAAAACACCACCGGCGCCGGCAACCAGCCCCAGCTCGTCCCGCCATAGCCCATGTAGAAGCTCTGGATGTCGATGCCGTTCGCCAGGTTGGTGCCATAGAAGACACGCTGGAACCGCTTGCCGCGCTGGATCGCGTTGCACTCGTACCCGCCATTCGATCCCCAATAATCGAACCAGCCGCCGCCGAACTCGGCGAGGAAGGCGGGGGTGTCGGGCGAAGCCGAGGCCCCGCCCCTCGCGCCGCCGGGACCGTAAAAGCCCCAGTCGGGCGCAGCCGATCCGCGCGTAACCTTTCCGGTCACAGTGCAGGTGCCGCCGGGATAGCCGTCAAACGCGTACAGGTCGTTCGGCCCCTTCACGACATTGTCGACGGGCGAGCTCTCGGGCACCCAATAGCCGTTGCGCCCCTGGTCGTTATGGAACAGCGGGATGGTGACGCCGTCGGCGCGCACCTTGGCATAGAGATGGTCCATGTAGCGCCGTTGTGCCGAGGTGGTCAGCGGCAGCTCGTTCTCGATTTGATAGAGGATGATCGTACCGCGATGTCCCTTGCCATCGCCGTTGATCTGGTGCCGCGCGACGATCGCGTCGATCCTGGTCATCCACTCGTCGACTGCCGCCAGATAGGCGGGGTCATCGGTCCGCGCACGGCCCTTCTGGTTGACCAGCCAGCCGGGAAAGCCGCCGCGCGACAGTTCGGCATTCACATAGGGCCCGGGGCGAGCGATGACGTAGAGGCCCTCCTCCTCCGCCATGGTCAGCACGCGATCGATGTCGCGGATGCCGGTGAAGTCATATTCGCCCTGTTTCGCCGTGTGATAGCCCCAGTCGAAATACAGCGCGACGGTGTTGAACCCGCTCGCCTTCATCTTTTGCAGGATGTCGCGCCACAGGTCCGGACTGGGCAAGCGGAACGGGTGGAACTCGCTCGACCAGATGACCTTGCGTTCGCCGTCGATCATCAGCGACCGCGCATCATAGGATACGCGACCGAGCGTCCTCGCCGGCGCGGCCAAATTCTCGGTCGGGCGTGCGGTCTGTGCCGGGGCGACGGTGGCCATAAGGAGACCGACTAGCGCGCCCATGCCGATCGATACCCGCGCTATCCTGCGCAACCACGCGCCTCGTCCCGCACGGCAGAAAGCGGCCGGCAGCCCATTGGACCGCCGGCCGAGGGGGGAGTCGTGACCGCCTCGCGTCAGAACTTGACCTGCGCGCCGGCGAAGAAACGCTGACCCGGATAATAAACTTCCGAAGTGCCGATGCCCTTGACGTAGGATCTGGAGAATTCCTTGTTGATGTTCTGCATCTCCGCGAACAGGCTGAAGTGCCATTTGGGGAAGCGGACGGTGACCTTGCCGTCCAGATAGCCTTCGGCCTGGCGATAGATTGGCAGGTTGCCGTTGTTCGCGTCGGCAATGGTCACCAGCCAGTCCGACCGATAGTTGTAGTTCATCCGGACGTTCAGCCAGCCCTTGTCGTAGAAGACGCTCGCATTCCAGGTCCAGGTCGAGAGACCGGGATATTCGTTGAGCGGTGCACCGGTCGCCGAATTGGTCAAATTGGTGCGGATCGCGCGGGCATAGGTCATGTTTCCCGACACGCCAAACCCGTCAAAGGGCTTGGGCAGGAAGCTGAAGACCGTTTGCGCGCTCGCCTCGACACCATCGAGCAGAGCGCCGAACCCGTTGATCGGCTGACGGACGGTATAGGTGATGCCGTCGTGGAACAGATCCACCCCGCTCCGCGTCACGTTGGGAACGACAAAGCTCGATTCGTATTTCTTGTAATAGCCCAGGCTGATCAGAGTATCCTTGTTCGGATACCAGGCGAGGTTGAGCTCCCACTGGTCCGCACGATACGGTTTCAGGTCGGGGTTGCCGGCCGTGCAGACATCGTCGGCGGAGGCGACGGTGGCATCGTCGAGGCAATTGATGTTCGGCACGAGGTCGGTCGGCTTCGGACGCGCCAGGTTCTTTGCCCAATTGGCGCGCAGCACCAGATTTGGAGTGAACTCCAGCGCGGCGTTGAACGCCGGCAGCACATCGGCATAGGTGTTCTTCAGCGTCGCCTGTTGCGCGGCCAGCACCACCGTCTCGGTGCCGCCTGTCGAGGTGAAGCGAGTCACGCGGCTGATGTTGGTGCCCATGCCGCTGTCTTTGGTGAAGGTATAGCGCACGCCGGCGTTGCCAGTCAGTCGCATACCGAACAACTGGGTGCCGAAATCAGCCTTCAGATAGCCGGCGGCAACCGTCTCGCTGATCTTGTATGCCGGGATTTGCGGCAGGCCATTGGCGTTCAGCACGAGATCCTGATCAAAGCCGGACAGGTCATAATATTTGCTGAGGATGTCCGAATTGAAATTGGCGTAGGAGACTCGCCCGGGGATCGTGCTCGGCGCGCCCTGCAGACCCGTGAACAACGGCGCGCCACCGCTCACGGTGCCAAGCGCGCTGATCAGGCCGGCATATTCCGTGCGCGTGAGGTAATAGGTGCTGCCGTTCACGCGCTGCGGCACCGTGGCTGCATCGACGACGTTGGTCGTATACGAGACGTTGGCGCTCGACTGGTAGACGAGCGGCGTAACCCCCGACGCCGAAATCAGGCGCGAACCGCCGCCGGTATAGGAAATGTAATCCTGCCAGCGGACCTGGCCGCCAAATTCGACCATCTTCAGCGGGCCGAAATCGACCTGCCAATCCGCGTCGAGCTTCAACTGCTTCTCGGTGTTGTTCGACTGGGCCGGACGATATTGCACGGTCGGGCCTGCCTGGCCCACATTCCCGGCGCGGTTATAGTCGACATAGATGTTGGGATCGGCCGGATCGACGCTGCTCGGATAGGCCAGCACCGGAATACCCAGATCGTTGCGCGTATCCACCGACGCACCCGCGATCCCCGTGCTCAGCGAGATGAGATTCGTATCGCCGGTCGTGTCGGCTCTGGCGTAGGAACCCATGCCCTTGATCCTGATCCGGCCGAGATCCAAGTCGAAACCGGTAGTGAAGTATTTCGACATTTGATTATACTGGAAGTCGCGGCGCTGGACGCCCAGAATGTTGCTCGATCCACTGTAATTGGGTGCCGCCACGGTGCCGATGTTCACCGAATTCAAGGCGGTCGTATAACTCGTCACCACATGGTTGCTGTCGACCGTTGAGGTGCCGGTTTTGATCTGCGGCGTCGAGCTCGTGCCCAATGAAGGGTCGAGCTGGAAGCGCTGGTAGCGGCCGATGTCGAGCGAATAGTTGGTGTCCATCAACCGCTGGTCGCGGTTGTTGATCTGCGCTTCGGCATACCAGCGAAGATTGTGCGCGACCTCATATTGGACGGTGAAATCGCCCGACAGGCGCTTGTCGCGGCGCACCAGATTACGATAGCGCGGTACCGTTGACACCCAATCGAAGAACTGCGTCTCGCACGCCGTGCGGCGCGTCGCGAACGTCGCGGTCGGCGTGGAGCCGACGGTCGCGCAGCTCGCGTAACTATTGTAGTTGGAATAGTTCGCGTCGGCGACGGTCTTCTGGTCCGAATGGTCGAAATCGGCCAGCCGCTTGTAATTGGTATTGCTGGCGTAATCCTGGCGCGTGGTGACGTCGTCATATGTAACGTTGAGCAGCACACCGAGCTTGTCGGTGAACAAATGGGGCGTTCCGATCACGAAGGTCCCACGAGGCCGCCAATCCTGGCTCGTGTCGAGATGCTGTTCGGAAAACACGATGGTGCCGAGGGGCTTGGTCAAGTCCAGCGGCTTGCGGGTCTCGATCGAGATCGTCCCGCCGATGCCGCCCTCGGTCAGGTCTGCCGAATAGCCCTTGTAGACATCGATCGATTTGACAAGCTCGGTGGCCAGCTCGCGAAAGTCGCCCCCGCGCGTGCCCAGCGCGGACACCTGGCTCATCCCGTTGACTTCGACGCGGTTGAGATCCGGCTCGACCCCGCGGATCGAGACCTGCACCCCCTCTCCGAAGTCACGGCTGAGCTGCACGCCGGTCACGCGCGCGACGGAGTCGCCGACATTTTTGTCGGGGAAGCTCGCAATGTCGTCGGCCACGATCGAATCGACGATCGTTCCCGCATTGCGCTTGCGGGCGATCGCCGAGCGCAGCGACGCACGCGTGCCGACGACGATGATGTCCTCGGCTTTGGCGTTGTCTGACGACGTGCCGGCCTGATCTTCGGTTTGTGGTGCCTTGGCGGTCTGCGGTGTCTGCGCCGTGGTCGCAGGCCCGGTCTGGGCCAGCGCGGGCGCAGCGGTAGCGCAACCCAGCGTCAGGGCGAGAACGGAAACAGTGGTTAGATGGCGCCCCATCCGCCGGCGATCTGCAGTCATCAATCTCTCTCCTGTACTCGCCCTTCGCATTGTCCCGATGCCCCCTGGCTGGTGCGAATTAGCGTATTTCGTGATTATCCCGCGCCGAAAGACGCGCAGCCGCCAGCGGCCGCACGGCCATGTGCGACGGTAATTTCTGCCGGAAGAATTGCACCTTCATCGCCATCCCTCTCCCCGACGCGGCCTTTACCGTCGTCAACAGCTTGCTCGATGGAATCCCACATTGTGGGCATGCGTGTCACTCTATGTTGCCAAATCGTGGAATGCAATCCTATTAAGTAGGATAAATATCACGCTCGTCGGGAGAGGATGTCATGCAGGGCTTCAGGAAATTGCTGATAGCGACGTCCGCGCTTGGCGGCCTGTTGGCAGTGGCGAACGCCGTCGGTGCGGCACCGCCGCGCGAGGCCGAGCGGCTCGATCGGGGGCTGATCGCGTCGCCCGCCAGAGGCGGGGGCTGGCTGGTCAGCTGGCGTCTTCTGGACAGCGACGCACCCAATGCCGGCTTCGACGTCTATCGCGACGGACGCCGTATCAACCGCCAACCGATCGCCAGGACGACCTCGTTCGTAGATCCCTCCGGGTCCGCTACCGCGCTGTATACGGTGCGCGGCGCCGGCGCTTCCGCGACAAGGAAGGCGGGTTCCCCGGCGATCATGATGCCCAGGGGCTATCTGTCGATCCCGCTGGTGCCGCCGGCGGACGGCAAGGAGCCCGATGGGGAGGCCTACACCTATACTGCCAACGACGTGTCGGTCGGCGATCTCGACGGCGACGGCCGGTACGAACTCATCCTGAAATGGGATCCCAGCAACAGCCACGACAACAGCCAGGCGGGCTATACCGGCGACGTTTTCGTGGACGCCTATACGCTGGGCGGCAAGCGGCTCTGGCGGATCGATCTGGGCAGGAACATTCGCGCAGGCGCGCATTACACGCAGTTCCAGATATTCGATTTCGACGGCGACGGCCGCGCTGAAGTGGCGATGAAAACGGCCGACGGCACGGTCGATGGCGCCGGCAAGGTCATCGGCGATGCCCAGGCCGACTGGCGCAGTCATGATGGTGAGGTGCCGCAGCCGGACCGCACCGGCGCCAAGCTGCTCGCTGACGGTACCAGGGTGGCGCCGCTCAAGGGCCGTATCCTGAAGGGTCCCGAATATCTCACCGTGTTCGACGGCCGGACCGGCCGGGCGCTGGCCACCGCGCCCTATGATCCGCCCCGCTATCCCGGCGGCAACCCGACCTTCGAGCAACTGCGCCACACCTGGGGAGATGGCTATGCCAACCGCGCGGACCGCTTCCTGGCCGGCACCGCCTATCTCGACGGGCGGCATCCCAGCATGATCTTCGGCCGCGGCTATTACACCCGCACGGCGATCGCCGCCTGGGATTATCGCCGCGGCAAGCTGACCAGGCGCTGGTTGTTCGATTCGGCGGCGCCCGGCAATGGCGACTATGGCAATCGCGGCAATCATCAACTCAGCATCGCCGATGTCGATGGCGATGGCCGTGACGAGGTGATCTACGGATCGATGGCGATCGACGATAACGGCAAGGGGTTGTGGACCGACCCGCTCTATCACGGCGACACGATGCATGTCGGCGACCTCGACCCCATGCGCCCGGGGCTCGAGAAATGGGGCGTGTTCGAAGAGGTGAAGATGAATGGCGGGCTCGGCTCAGGCCTGCTCGACGCGCGCACCGGCGAAGTCCTGTGGACCAAGCCGGCCGAGACGGATACCGGGCGCGGCGTGGCCGCGGATATCGATCCGCGTCATGTCGGCGATGAATTCTGGGGATCGAACAGCCGCGACCTGTTCGACATCCACGGCAATGCGATCGGCCCGGCGCCGCGACAGACCAACTTCGCACTCTATTGGGATGGCGATTTTCTGCAGGAACTGCTCGACGGCACGACGATCAGCAAATGGGACTGGAATAGCGCCACCGCCATCACCCTGTTGCACCCCGATGATGTCGCGTCGAATAACGGCACTAAGGCGACTCCTGCCCTTCAGGCCGACATTCTGGGCGATTGGCGTGAGGAGGTGGTGTGGCGCTCGGCCGATAATCGCGAGCTCCGCATCTACACCACGCCCTATCCGACGACACACCGATTGGTCACGCTGATGCAGGATCCGGTCTATCGGGCCGGTATGGCCTGGCAGAACACCGCCTATAACCAGCCCCCACATCTCAGCTACTTTCCCGGCGCCTTGAAACCGAGCGAGACGGCGGCGCAATGACGGCTGCGCCGCCCCGCCCGCTTTATATCAAACCTGAACCACATGCGCCGTTTCAGGGCTGGCGCATCGATTCAACGCGAGACGATGATGCTATATGCTGTTCCCACCGCCACGGCGGGTTGGGACTCAGGCTGCCGGAAATGTCAGCGTACGTCTGACTTCTCCAACACGCGCTCTCCTGCGAGCCGTTCCGACTCGGCCCCGATTCAACATCGCGCCAAACCGCTATAGACCGGCAAGGCCATAAGGTGGCGTGGCTCATTCTCATCGCTGGACAAGATTTCACGCGCGCGCGGTGGCCTGCGGCCTTCCGTTCTGCGATCGTCAGCCGGGCCAGCCGTGATCGCGGCTCCACGCAACGAACAGGTCCAGCCACGGCACCGGCGTACCGTCCTTGTGGTTGGCAGGCGGGCCGTGACCGCCCTTTTCGAAGACCATCAGCTCGGCCGCGACGTTCGCCGCCTTCAACGCCTCGAACATCAGCACCGCATTGCGAAACGGCACCACCGGGTCATCGCCGTTGCAGGCGACGAAGCTGGGCGGCATCGACGACGGCAGATCGCGTTGGGCCGAATATCGCTGCTGCCACTCTGGATCCGCAGCGTGCGCGCCCAGTAACTCGCGGCGGGACTGGGCATGGACGCCGTCGTCCAGCATCGTGATGACCGGGAAGAACAGCCCCGCCACGGCGGGCGCCGCAGACAGGCGATCGGCCGCGTCCTGCGGCTCATAGGTCGAAAGCCCTGACCGGCTCGCCAGCCGCGCCGCGAGATGCCCGCCGGCCGAAAAACCGGTCACCGCGACGCGCGCCGGATCGACCGTCCAGCGCGTGCCCGCACCGGCGCGTATCACCCGCATGGCGCGCTGCGCATCCTGGAGCGGCGTGTCGGGGCCTGCTGTCCAATTGTCGTGCGGCAGCCGATACAGCAGCTCGAATGCGGTGATCCCGCGTGCGGCGAATTCGCGCGCGATGGCGCCGCCCGTGCGACCCACCGCGACCCGGGCATAGCCGCCGCCCGGACAAATGAGCACAGCCGCGCCGGTTGGCCTGGCCGGCTTGACGATGGTCAGCATCGGCGACGCGACATGCGGCCACGCAATGTCGTCGATACCGCCGTTGGGCGATCTCTTGACCCATTGTTCGACCACCGCCGGCGTCGGTGCGCCGGGCGGCGCCTTGGGCCAGATCGAGAAGCGATCGACCGTGACGCCCTCACCCGCCGCGTCCGGCGCCGCGCTCAGGGTCGCGGGAAGGGCAAAAGATGCGGCGATCGAGCCGGCGATCAGCGAGCGGCGCGTCGGCATCAATTGCCCTCCGGACGGCGCGCGTCGTGCGCAATGCTGGGCGCCAGCCGAAAGCGCGACGGGTCGGGCGGGCGAGCCGGATCGAACGGCGGCAGGTCGGGTTTCAAATGGCGCGCCAGCGGCGCCTTCGCATCCGCCAGTCCCTTCGCCACGCAGCGCGCCAGCACCCAGGCGCCGTAATTGTCATGATGCGTCGTGTCCTTGCCATTGTCGTTGAAGGCAAGGGGCGCCCGATCAGGCCCCAGCGCCTCATAAAAGACCATACTCATGGCATTGAGGTCGATCACCGGCACGTTGAGCTCGGCGCCGACCGCCTTCACCGCCGCGGCATAGTCGCTCAGGGTCGCGCGGATTCTCGTGCCCGTCCAGAAACGCCGCTCGGGAGAGCTGACCAGCACGGGCATGACGCCGCGCCTGCGGAACTCGGCGATCCAGGTACGCAAATAATCGCGATAGGTCGTCTCGGCCGCGGCATAGGTCTGCGGCCAGTTCGCCTTCTGGTCGTTATGGCCGAACTGGATCAATGCCCAATCGCCGGGCCTGGCAAGCTCGAGCACCTTGGCGAAGCGCAACTCGGTCATGAACGACTTCATCGTCTCGCCGCTCTCGGCATGGTTGGCGATGGCGATGTCGGGGGCGAAAAAGGCGGGAAACATCTGTCCCCAACTCGCGGCCGGCTCGGCTGGCTGGTCGGTGACGGTAGAATCGCCGAGCAGGAACACGGTCGGCACCGTCACCGGTTCGATCGCGATCGCGGTCACGCCGGGATGCTCGCCGAGAATCTCCAGCGTCAGCTTGTCGTCCCAGGTGAACGAGCCCGTCTCACGCGGCTTCAACAGCACCTGCGATCCGCCGGGCGCATTGAGCGGCGGCGGCACCAATTTGGCATCGCGCACATTGACGATGAAGCTGACGGTCACGGGCCGTCCGGCCGCAACCTTCAGCGCGTCGACCATCAGGCGGCGCGACTCCGCCTTGATCGTGGTGTCGGTTGCCAGGTTCGGCAGGCCGATCGTCACCGTCACGCGGTAATTGCCTGGTGCCGCCGCGACCGAGAACAGCGCGTCGCTGCCCGGCTCATAGCCATATCCGTCCGCATAGACGCGGCCGGGTGCCACCGCGACGGTATCGGCGGATGTCGGCGCGGCGCCCAGTACGAAGCGGCGGACCTGGGCGGAAGCGGGCTGGATCGTCGCGGCAGCGATCATCGCGACGATCGGGATCAAGCGCATGACGGCCCGCCCACCGGAATGGTACGCGTCAGCGCGGGAGCGTGCGGCGTCACCCGCTTCGAAATCGGCAGGTGCAATGCCCTGAGGCCAATCGCCACCAGGTCGGCGATATGGCGCGCACCGATCTCGCTGAAATGCGTGTCGTCGGACACCCCTTTGGGATAACCGGGTGCCCCCGCCGCACCGTCATAATGCAGATAATAGGCCTTGGCGGCATCCGGGCCCAGCGCCTGGACCATTGCCTGCGAACTTTTGCCCAGGTCGATCAGTGGGGTGTGCGTTTCCTTCGCCACCCGGCGCGCGGCACCGGCATAAGCGGGGAAGCTCGGCTGCTCGACGCCGTTCTTGAAATCGCGCCGCGCGACCGGGGTCAGGATGACCGCCTTCGCCCCAGCCTTCTTCGCCACGTCGAGAAAACGGTGGAGGTTGGCGATATATTGCTCGATCGTCGTGTACCGTTCCGGTTTGTCGACGCTCGCATCATTGTGGCCGAACTGGATCAGCAGGGTGTCGCCCTTTCTCAGGTCGGCGGCAATCTTGTCGAGCCGGCCTTCGCGGATGAAGCTGTTGGTGCTGCGCCCACCAATCGCGCGATTCTCGATCGTCACGCCAGACCCTGTCGCGCAACGCAGCATCGTGCCCCATCCTGACTGCGGATATTTGTCGGGTTTGTAATCCTGTGCGGTCGAATCGCTGGCGATGAAGATACGCATCGGGGCCGGCACCCCCGCCTGCACGCTTGCAGCCACGAACATGGCCGAAGCCCCGATCAGCATGGCGGGCACCCGCATCTCTCTTCTCCTTCATGGCCTTGTTCCGCATTATGCAACCACGTCCTACGGGTCGCAACCAGCTGAGACAATTTGCGACACTTTTCCCAACATATAGACATTGCTTCTATATTTCGGGACATGCTAGGCCCCCTAATCGACACGGCCCGCGACACCGGCCACTCTTCGCGCGGCCGATCCGAGGTGCGGATCGCTCGGAGCCCGTTGTCTGTCCGCCGTCCGCCAGTCCCAGCTGTTGATGGAGAGAAAGAGATGAACCTGAGCCGTCGCGAAGCGCTGAAAGCGGGTCTGTTGGCGGGCGTGACAACCGTGCTTCCGATCAGGCTGAACGCCGCGATCGCCGGTTTCATCCCCGCGCCCGTGCGCTGGATCGACGGGCAGAAGCCCGTCATGCATAGCGGCCAGACCTTTGGCGTCGCCTGGCCGCGCGGGACCATCAAACGCGACACGCCGCTGACAATTTTCGATGGCGCGGGGAAGCCGGTGCCATCGCAGGGCTGGACCACCGCGACCTGGCCCGACGGGTCAGTTAAATGGACTGCGCACGCGATTCCAGCTGACCTGTCGCCGGACGCGCTGACCGTCACGCGCGGCCGGCCTCTGCCTCCAGCCCAGCCGGTTGCGGTCACGGAGAGCGCCGCCACGATCACGATCCGCCTCGGCGACCTCGCCTGGGAGATCGCAAAGGGCGGCGACGCACTGATCCGGTCGGCGACGCAGGGCGGCAGGACGGTGCTCGGCCCCGTCTCACTGGTCGGGTCGTCGCGCAACGAACCGATCCACGGTGCCGACACGCCTTTCACCGGCAGGATCGATACAGTGACGGTCGAGCAGCGCGGGCCGGTCCGCGCGGTGGTGCGGATCGACGGTCATCATGTGTCGGGCGAGCGCGCCTGGATGCCGTTCACCGTCCGCCTCTACGCCTATGCCGGGTCGAGCGGCCTGCGCATCGTGCACTCAGTCGTGTTCGACGGCAGCGCGAGCCGCGATTTCCTTTCCTCGCTCGGCATATGCGCGGCGGTGCCGATGCGCGGTGAGCTTCATGATCGTCACATCCGCATTGCAACCGATGGCCAGATGTTCGCGGAAGGCGTCCGCCCGCTGACCGGGCTGCGTCGCGACCCCGGCAAGGCATTTCGCGACGCCCAGATTGCCGGCCGCGCAACACCCCCGCTCGACCAGATGGCACAAGCGGTCCGTGCGACGCTGGACCGCATTCCCGCCTGGGGCGACTTTCGCCTGGAACAGCCCACCGCCAATGGCTGGGCGCTCACCAAGCGCACTGGTCATAATCAGGGATGGATCGACGCGGGCGAAGGGCGGCGCGCACCTGGCCTTGCCTATGTCGGCGGACCGGCCGGAGGCGCCGCGATCGGCGTTCGCTATTTCTGGGAGCGCCATCCGACCGCGCTGCACATCGACGACGCTACCGGCGACACCGCGCAGCTGACAGCCTGGCTCTGGTCGCCCGAAGCGCCCGCCATGGACCTGCGCCCCTATCACGGCCCGATGGGAATGGAGGGTTATGACGCGCAGAATGAGGGGCTGTCGGTCACTTACGAGGACTATGAACCCGGCTGGGACGACGCCTCGGGCATCGCACGCAGCAGCGAATTGATGCTGTGGGCGCTCCCCGCCACGCCCGACCACGACACACTGACGGCGATGGCCGCCGCTCAGGCGCAGCCGCCGCAATTGATGGCCGCACCCACACACCTCCATGCCGCGGGGGTCTTCGCCGATTACGGCCTTCCCGACCGCTCGACTCCCAACCGGACCGCGATCGAAAACCAGCTGTCCAACCTGGTCGATTTCTATGCCGGCGAGGTCGATCGCCGATCCTGGTACGGTTTCTGGAACCATGGCGATGTGATGCACACCTATGACAGCGACCGCCATCGCTGGCGCTATGACATTGGCGGTTTCGCCTGGGACAATAGCGAGCTCTCGCCCGACCTGTGGCTATGGTACCAGGCGCTCCGAACCGGTGACGCCCAAACGTGGCGCCTTGCCGAAGCGATGACGCGCCACACCAGCGAGGTCGATGTCTATCACACCGGACGTTTCGCCGGGCTCGGCACGCGCCATGGCGTGCAGCATTGGGGCGACAGCTCGAAACAACCGCGCGTCAGCAATGCCAGCTACCGCCGCATCTATTATTATCTGACCGCCGATGAGCGGGTGGGCGATCTGATGCGCGCGCTCATCACCTCCGATCGCGCGTTGACCAGCGTCGAGATCGGGCGAAAGGTCCCGGGGGCGAAGAAGCCGCAATTGCCGCCCGGCACGATCGAGATGACGTTCGGCACCACCTGGTGCCCTCTCGCCGCCGCCTGGCTGACCGAGTGGGAGCGGACCGGGGACACCAAGTGGCGCGATCGGATCGTCGCGGGGCTGGAGACGATCGGCCGCCTGCCGCACGGCTGGATGACCGGGGGCGCGCCTTTCGAACTGGCGACCGGCCGCTTCATTGACCAGAAACGCGGCATCGGGCTGTCCCATCTCAATGCCGTATTCGGCGCGGTGGAAGTCAGTTCGGAGCTGTTGCGCCTGCTCGAAATCCCCGCCTATCGCACCGCATGGCTCGAATATTGCCGCTGGTACAACGCGCCGCAGCCCGAATATCTGGCGAAGTTCGGGCCGCCGTTCGGGCCGCGCAACCTGCGCGAAGGACATTCGCGGCTGACGGCCTATGCGGCGTTCCAGGAGAGGGATGCAGCGCTGGCGACGCGCGCGGCCGGCGAGTTCTTGTCAGGAGACGCCGGGCTCGGGACATGGCCGCGCGACCCGCGGCACATGGTCGATGGCGTGCTCGAATGGCCGGGCGTGTCGACCAACGCCGCGGCGCAATGGGGACTGGCGGCGATCCAGTGCCTGGCCCTGGTGCCCGAAGCGCTCGATCATGTGCCGATTGTCGCGCCCGACGCTCCCGGACGCAGACGGCTGGGCGATTCCGGCCGCGACTAAACGCCTAGTCGGAAGTAGAGGCTCGATAGCCGAGGGCAGCACCGATGCTCGCCGCCGCCGCCTTTACGGGATCGGCAAGCTCCTCGAGGACCTTGTCCGTCAGATAGGCGGACGCTCCGGCGATGCTGATGGCAACCACGATATTGCCCTTGTCGTTCCTCACCGGCGCCGCAACGGATCGGACGAAGTCGCCAGCCTCGCTTTCATGAAGCACCACGCCCCGCGCTCGGTTCTCACGCATGGCGTCGAGCCAATCGTTCAGCGCCTTCGCGCTGGCCTGGGGTTTTTCGGCCTGGAACAATTTGGTGAGCGTGTCTTCCGCTTGGTCGAGCAGCAGCGCCTTTCCGATGCCGGTCTCCACGATCAATCGCCGATCGCCGGGCGCTGTCGCAACCCGCAGGCGTTGCCGCCCGGTCACGCGGTCCAGATGACGAGACCAGTCGCCCTCGCGCTTGCCGAGGAAGACGCAATATCCGGTTTCGGCCGAAAGCGCCTCGAGATGCGGCCTGGCGACCCGCACATAGTCGGTCTGCTCCTGCGCCGATGATCCGAGCTGGAGCAGCTTCGGGCCCAGCGAATAGCCGTCCGGCGTGATCGCAAGGTAATCGCGCGCCTTCAGGGCTTGCGCAAGTCGATGGGTCGTCGATCGCGTGAGATCGAGATTTCGCGCCAGGTCAGCCGACTTCACAGGGCCGTTGATGACCTGGTCGAGAATGTCCAACGCGCGCAGCAGCGATTGCGCGCCCTTAAGCGAAGCGATTGGATCCTTGACGTCGGCATCTTTCGGCATCGAATTCTATCTCCGCGCTAGCGCCAGCGCACTGGTGAATGCTGATTAGTTTCCCGGGGGACCGCGGGATGAGATGGTTTCCTCCCCGCCCTTTCACTAGCGGTCCGGGGAAGGAAACGGAAGAGTCGCGCGCGGTAGTCGTATGATCGAGGACTTGATCCCGGCAAGCGCCGCCGGCAGCGTCCGAAGGTATGAAGCGGGCGCGCCTACCAAGCTGCACTGCTGGCCAAAGGCCCAGTTGGTCGGGACGACCGGTGTAGAGTTACCGGGCACGATCAGGTGCAGGCGTTCCGAATCCTCGGTCCGTGCCTCGACCCGCAGGGCGCGGCTCTCGACCACGCAAATCCGCGCTGGGCGCCGCGGCGGGCGCTTGTCCCCTCGGGCTAGGCGAGGACCCCGGTCATCAGCCCCACCGCCCTCGGGCAGGATGGTGTGCGCCGCAGACCTGAACGCGAACGGCAATACCGCCGATGACGGCGAGATCGCCACCTGCGGCGCGGTCGCCGGCGGTTATCATTGTCCGCTCGGCCGCGTCGCCTGCACGCCCCAGCCAAACGCACTCAGTATCCCGATCCAGCGAGAATAGTCCCGCTCGGCCATCTCGACGGCCAAGGCTCGTTGTCGGTTTAGCATCAAACTACTTCTTACCGCCTGCCCTGCGGTCGGGGATATAGGGCCGCCCGGACTTGTCCGCCTCAGCCTTGGCCGGCGTATCGGGATATAGATCGTTCATCTTGGTCGGGAGATTCGGCTGCACATACCATTGCGGTGGGAAATCGGCCGCGTGGGCACCGTCCACGTCGCGGTGGACCAGGCCACTGCTGGTCTTTTCCGTATAGGGCACGACATGCTGCCCTTTGCTGTTGGCGAGCTGCTCAAACAGGGCATGCCGCAGCACCAGCTTGCGGTCGAAATAGGCCGGATCGTCGATCAGATTGTGCATCTCGTCCGGGTCTGTGGTGAGGTCATAAAGTTCCTCGGTATCCCACACGCCGTGATACTGGATATACTTCACCCGATCGCGCTCGATCGCGAAGGTGGTCGGCGTCTGCGGGAAGGTCCATTCCCAATAATATTCATAGACGAAGTCGCCCGGCTTCCAGTCGGCCGGCTTCAGTCTGCCCTCGGCAAGCCCAAGCCAGCTCTTGCCTTCCATCTGTCTCGGCTTGGGCACATGCGCGACATCGAGAAAGGTCGGCGCCATATCGAGGTTGCGCACCACGGCCGGGTTGGTCACGCCCTTTGGCAGGAGGCCCGGGGCGTAGGCGATCATCGGCACGCGGATCGAAGGCTCATAGGCGTTGCGCTTGTCGATCAGGCCGTGGTCGCCGATCAGAAACCCATTGTCCGAATAGAACACGATCATCGTGTTCTTCTCCAGCCCCGCCTTTTTGAGATAGGCCATGATCCGACCCAGGCTCTCGTCGACCGGCGACAATGTGCGATAGATGTCGCGTACCTGCTCGGTCAGCTTGCGGTCGGTATGATAGGGAAAGTCCGCCCCGTGCCAGCTGTTGCGCTGGTTCTGCACCCACATCGGCTTGCCGCGATTGTTCTCCGGCGTGTTCGCCATGCTGGCCGGCAGCCTGATATCGAGATCGGCATATTGAGTCTTGTAACGGTCCGGCGGCACCGGATCAGAATGGACGGCCTTGTGGCTCAGATAGAGGAAGAACGGCTTGCTCGGGTCGCGACCCTTTTCAAGCCAGTCCATCGCATAGTCGGTGAGTTCGTCGGTGATATAGCCCGCGCGTTTGACGACCTTCCCGTCGACATTCAGCGTCTGGCGCGCGCCCGCCGCGATCTGGCCGGGCGATAGCTGGTCGGTCGGGAAATAGGTGCCCTGCCCTTTGAAGCTCACCCATTTGTCGAAGCCGGCGCGGGGCGCATCGGTATCGTTGCCCATGTGCCATTTGCCGAAGAAGCCGGTCTGGTAGCCGGCCTGTTGCAGATAGGCGGGGAAGAAGATCAGCCCAGCTTCAGACGAATTATTGTTGTCGATCACGCCGTGATTGCGGGCGGTCTGCCCGGTCAGGATCGTCGCGCGGCTCGGCGAGCATAGCGACGAGGTGACGAGGGCATTGGGAAAATAGACGCCGTTCTTCGCCAGATAGTCGATGTTCGGCGTCTTGAGCCCCGGGGTCAGGAAGCCCATCGCGTCGTAACGCAGATCATCGACCAGCACGAAGATGATATTCTCAGGGGCCGCCGGCGCGGGCCCCTTGGCCCAGGCGGGGCTGGAGATCATAGCGCAGGCGCAAAGCGCCGCGGCCCGCAGGCGTGCGAGGCGGGGAAGGGTCACTGTCTGTCCTTTTCGCGAAGCACGCAGCGAAAGCCGATATGGCTGGTGGAGGAATCGATCGGCTGGGCATGCCGCGCCGCCGGGCGGTAGCGCTGGCAATAATTGGGCGCACACAGATGCGATCCGCCCTTGAGCACCTTGCGGCCGATCGGCACATGCGGGCTGCACGGATCGAGGCTGTCGCGCTCCCTGCCGCCGCGCGGATTGGCCGGCACGCAGCACGCGCCCTTGAACTTCTTCTTCTCGATCGTCGGAAGCGACCACCAATCACTGGTCCATTCCCAGACATTGCCGATCATGTCGAACAGCCCATAGCCATTGGGCGGATAGGTGCCGATCGGAGAGGTGCGCTCCCATCCGTCGAGCAACTGGTTGGCGAAGGGGAAGGCGCCCTGCCAGTAATTGGCGAGCATCCGCCCCTCGGGCGCGAGTTCGTCGCCCCAGGCGAATTCCGTGCCCTCCAGCCCGCCGCGCGCGGCAAATTCCCACTCCGCCTCGGTCGGCAGGCTCTTGCCCGCCCAGGCGGCATAGGCCTCGGCATCGCCATAGGCGATATGGACCGCCGGATGATCCAGCAGATCATCGATCGAGCTGTCCGATCCCAGAGGATGGCGCCAGTCCGCACCGAATTTGAAGTGCCACCACTGGGTGAAATCTTCCAGGTCGACCGGCCCCGCCGTCCGCTCGAACACCAGAGATCCGGGCTGTGCCATCTCGATCGGCATGCCGGGATAGTCAGCCGGATCGGGGGCGATCTCCGCCAGCGTGCGATGACCGGTCGCCGCCACGAACCGCGCAAAGTCGCGGTTGGTCACCGGCGCCTCGTCGATCCAGAAGGAATCGACCCGCACCGGGCGTGCCGGAGCCTCTTCCGGGTAAAAACGCTCTGACCCCATAGAGAAGGTGCCGCCGGGAAGTTGGCGCATGCCCGCGATCGATATGGTGCCCTTGCCCGCCATGGCGGATTCCGGCGCAACCATCCTCGTCACCATCGCAGCTGTTCCTCACCACAAAAGGCGTCGACCGGGCTCCGCCCGGTGAAATCGGCCTCGCCCACCAGCCGCCGCACCAGCTCGCGCTGATTGTCCGCCAGCGAACAATAGGCGTTGATATAGGTCGAGAAATTGGGCGCGTCGTAGAGATAATAAGGCTGGCCGAACGACACCAGCAGCGTCGGCACCTCGCGGTTGAACTGCGCCATCGCCTTGCGCGGCCCGCCGTGCAGCCTGGCCATGTCGAGATAGATATGGCCAAGGCTTGGCGTCGCCTCCTGCCCGACCAGATACACCAGCAAATCGGTGTCGGCCGGCGTGGGGAAATGGTCGCGATCATAAGCACGCAGCTCAAAACCGCGCTGCCGCATCTCCTCATGGAAGGGGGCGAAGCTGCGCTCGGGCGCGCCCGAGAAGAAGCTCCAGCCCTCTTCGCCGATCACCGTCACCCGCCGATGCCGGACGGGGTCGAGCGGCAGCAGTGCCTGCGTGTCCTTGACCAATGTCAGCCCCTGGCCCGCCGCCCGCGCCGCCGTGGCGAGATCCGCCGGTCGCCGCAGCTGCTCGCGCACCGTGTCGAGTGGCGCAAGCCGTTCTTCCGCGGTTGCGCGGTGCAGGCCAAGCTTCGCTTTCAGCGTCAGCATCCGCGTGACGGCCTCGTCGAGCCGGGCCTCGCTCAGCCGCCCCTCGCGCAACCCCTTGAGCATCAGCGCCATGTCGGACTGCGGCTCGCGACTGAACAGGAAGGCGTCGCAGCCATTCTCGATCAACGCAGGCACCGCCTCTTCGCGATCCATCCAGCTGGTGAGCCCGCCCATCGGCGTCGCGTCCGACACGACGAGGCCCCGGAACCCAAGCCGGTCACGCAGGAGAACCTGATTGAGGAGATGGGATACCGATGCCGGACAAAAGGCTTCGCGTCCCGCATCCGGCATCAGCGACCGCAAAAAGGCCGGCAGTGCGATGTGCGCGGACATCACGGTCATCACGCCGTCGCCGATCAGCGCGCGATAGATGCGGCCGAAGCTGTCCTCCCATGCCGCCAGATCGAGCGAATTGACGGTGGTCGCGAGATGCTGGTCGCGATCGTCGATGCCGTCGCCCGGCCAGTGCTTGGCGGTCGCGGCGATACCATGCGCCTGCAGCACGCGCACATAAGCGCGCGCCTGTGCCATCACCGTCTCCGCCTCCGCGCCATAGGAGCGCGTACCGACGATCGCGTTGCGAAATGCGCGGTTGATGTCGACCACCGGCGTGAACGACCAGTTATAGCCCAGCGCCCTGCTCTCGCGCGCGACGATCGCGGCGAGCTCCTCGGAAAGTGCCAGATCGTCGCACGCCGCGATTCCCATCTGGTTGGGAATATGGGTGGCGAAGGGATAGCTTGTCGTGCCGCCCTCGATATCGCCCGAGAGGATCAGCGGAACCTCGGCGCCGTCCAGCGCGTCGCGTGTCGCGCGCCAGGCGGCGGCGAGGTCGCCGCTAGGAAAGCGGTGGATGCCGCCCGGGGCGAGCGCGGACAGGCCGGCGGTTTCGTCGGCCGTATCCTCTCGGGTCGACAATATGAAAAGCTGCGCGATCCTGGCCTCGGTGCTGAGGCTGTCGCGGGTATTCTCCACCCATAGGCGATCCGCCGGAGACAGCGCCAGCGGATCGGATATCGCGCTCGCCTGGTCGAATGCGAGCAGCTCGGTTGTCGATCCGGTTGTCATGCGATGTCTTCAGCCAATTGTGTTGCCTTGAGCCCCTTCATCCCGATCAGCAGAAAGACCAGCGCCAGGGGCGAAAAGATGGCGCAGGTGATCGCGATGGCCTCCGGCAGGCGTTGCGGATCCCGGAAACCGTAATCGGTGATAAGCGCGACCACTGTCGGGCCCAATGTGCCGCCGACCAGGTTCGCCAGCAGCATATATCCGGCCGAGACCAGCGCCCGCATGCGGTTGGGCGTGAGGTCCTGGAGCGCAGCGAGGCCGCCGCCGAGGTTGAAACCAGCGAAGAAGTTCATCGCTCCGATCATCGCCAGCGCCATTTCCGGCACCGGCACCAGCGGAAAGCCGATCGTGAGCGGCACCAGCGCGACGAAGCCGATAAGCGCCACCAGCAGATTGCCGCGCGGGAAACCGAGGCGGTGCAGCCAGCTGGCGCAGAAGCCGCCCGCCAGGGCACCGGTCGTGCCGCAAAAGAACACGACCAGCCCGTAGCGCGCGCCGATCTCGGCGATCGACCAGCTGAACTTTCGCCCGAAAAAGGCGGGAATCCACGCGCCCGTGCCGTTGCCGACAAGGATCATCATCGCGAAACCAAGCCCGATCCCGAAATAGGCCGCCTTGCGCGAAAGGACATGGGCGAAGAACGCCTTGAGCGGCACTGAGCCGGCATCCGACACCAGCCCGCGACGCGCTGGCTCGCGGATTGCCATCACCAGCAGCGACAGCAGCAAGCCGGGTATGCCGAGCGCCAGGAAGATCACATGCCATCCCTTGACCGTCCCGATTACCGGAAGCGCGATGGAGCTTTCCGGCGGGAGTATGCCGGCGACCAGGCCTCCGATGAGCAGCGCCAGCGCGCCGCCCAGATACACGCCCATCTGATAGACGCCCATTGCCGAGGCGAGGCGTTCGCGCGGAAAATAGTCGGCGAGCAGCGAATAGGCCGAAGGGCTGAACCCCGCCTCGCCCGCGCCGACGCCAACCCGCGCCACGAACAAGGTGCCGAAGGATCGGACGAGCCCGCACGCCACGGTTGCCAGGCTCCACACGAAAACCGAGGCCGCGATGATGTTGCGCCGATTGGACCGGTCGGCCAGCCGCGCCACGGGAATGCCGACGCCGACATAGAAGAGCGTGAAGCTCAAGCCGTACAACAGGCTCATCGCCGTATCGGACGCGTGCAGATCCTGTTTGATCGGTTGCACCAGGAGCGCGAGCGCCTGGCGATCGACGAATGCCAGCGTGTTCGCCAGCATCAGCACGATCGCGACGAACCATGCGGTACGCGCGGGGGGCCAGGCGGCCGAGTTGGCCGAAGTCCCGTCCATCAATCCTGCCGCGCCAGGCCCGGAGGCGTGAAGTCGCGGAAAACCTCAGGTACGCCTTTCTTGAAACCGGCAAACCGGACACGCGCGGCGGCGAAGCGCGCGCGCATGTCGGCGAGCACCTCCGGATAGCGATCGGCGACGCTGTAGCTCTCGGTGGAATCGGCGGCGATATCGTAAAGCTGGGGATATTTGGCGTCGGTGGAGATCAGATGCCCGCGGTAATAATCGACCGCCACATATTTCCAGCGCTGGGTGCGGATGCCGACCAGATCCTCATTGTTGAACAGCAGCAACTCATCGTGCGGCGACCGTGCGGCTGAACCGCCAAGCACCGGCGTAAGGTCACGGCCATCAAGCTCGACCTGCGGCAGCGGGGCACCGGCGAGCGCACAGAATGTGGGCAGGAAATCGGTCCCCATGGCAATCGCATCGGTGCGACGTCCGGCCGGGATCAGCCCCGGCGCCCAGGCAATGAGCGGGACACGGTAGCCGCCATCATAGCCGCCGCCGCCCTTGCGCTGCCGCAAGCCACCCGCCGAACCTTCGAACCAGGGACCATTATCGGATGTGAACAGGACCATTGTGTCGCGGTCGAGCTTGAGCGCCTTGAGCCTGGCGAGCAGGCGACCGACAATGTCGTCGATCTCCTCGACCACATCGCCATAGGAGCCGACGCGAGCGTGCCCGTGAAAGGCCTTGTTGGGATTCTCCGGCAGGTGCGGTGCGCTCAGCGCCAGTTCGACGAAGAAGGGCCTGGACGCGTTCGCCTCAATGAAACGCTCCGCTTCGGCATAGAAGCGCTGCTGCAACTCGGGCAGATCGGGCTTCTCCTCCCGCACCGGGCCGGCGCCATCGATCGTGTAGAGCGGCAGCGGCGCCATATCGTGGCTGTAAGGAATGCCGAAGAAAGTGTCGAAGCCGTGCGCAATCGGTGACCAATGATCGCCGGTATGGCCGAGATGCCATTTGCCGAACAGCCCGGACACATAGCCGGCGGGCTTGAGTGCCTGCGCAATCGTCACCTCGGATTGGGGCAGGACGCGCGCGTCATTCTGCATGATGACTTGATAGCCAAGGCCGGTGCGGACCGGATAGCGCCCGGTCAGCAGCCCGGCACGTGACGGCGTGCACACATTGGCGGGCGCATAATAGTCTGTGAAGGTCAGGCCTTGGGCAGCGAGCCGGTTGAGATTGGGCGTGGGAATCTGGCGGCCGCCGGTCGGCTCTATGTCGCCATAACCCAGATCGTCACACAGAATGACGATGAAGTTGGGAGGACGCCGGGGGCCGCGTCCTCCCAGGGCACCAGCCACGGCCTGGCTGGCGAACAATGCCGCGGCTGACCCGAGAAGCTGACGACGATCCATCACCTGGTCCTTCAAAAAACGCGATTTCGATCAGCCCTGGCCGGTCAGGCCATCAGAAATGCACCCCGAAGGTCGCTCCCACATAGCGGTCAGCATCCTTGTTGAAGGTCGCGATGATGTCATTCGGGTTCGCCGCCGTCGCCAGCAGCGAATTGTGCGAGATGGTCGAATAATAATTCTGGTCGAACAGGTTCTTGACGAAAAACGTCAGGCTGAAGCGATGGTCGCTGGTATAGGCGCCGATGCTGAGGTCGACGATCGCATAGTCGTTCTGGGTCAACAATGGATCCTGCTCGATCGCGAAGCCCTGCTTGCTCTGATAGCTCACCGCCACCTGCGCGAAGCCCCCATAAGCGCTGCCGACATCGAAATCATAACGCGGCGCGACGCTGATGCGCCATTTGGGCGAGACCGGTAGCGGCGCATTGCGCAGATCCTGGCGCGGCGCGGATATGGTCGTCACGTTGTTTACGGTCGTGCTGGCACGATAACAGCTGTTGTGGGGGAAATTGCCGGTCAGGATCGGCGCGGCCGCCTGGAATTCAAGCGGGCAGTTGAGGCCGTCAATGCTGACGGTGGAGTCGGTGTACGCCACCGAGGCCTGGATATCCAGTTTCGGCATCGGATGGAGCGTGGTCTCCAGCTCCACGCCCTGACTACGCGACTTGCCGGCATTGGTCGGGATGAAGGAAACGACACCGGTTATCGGGTCGCTGCGGTTCGCCTGCACCTGCAGGTTGGTATAATCGGCGCGGTAGACGGCCAGCGCGAAACTGAGCAGCCCGTCGCCGGCTCGCCCCTTCACGCCGATTTCATAGGCATTGACATGTTCGGGCTTGAGATCGGTCTGATGGGCGAAGTCGGTGGAGGCCTCCATATTGTACCCGATCCCCTTGTAGCCCCGAGTATAGGTCGCATAGGCCTGCAGGTTGCGGCTGAACTCATATTGCAGGCCGCCCTTGCCGGTCACGGCTGTATCATGGTCCCGGAGCGTCCCCGTCGAGACGGCGGGAACGCCCGGCAGCAACGTGTCGCCCGTATTGGTGATGCCAAGTTGGGTCCCGGAGTTGGAACCCGCTTCATACTGGACGCGCAGCCCGCCGATCACCTTGAGGCCGCCGGCAACCCGGTACTCAACCTGGCCGAAAGCGGCGATATTGTCGGTCTTGAGCTCAGCGAAACTCGACGAGGATTGATAGGTCGGCGCGGCGCAGACCTGGCCGATGGTGCCGCTGGCGCAAACCGCGCGGCGGCGTGCGAAGGGCCGCTTGACGTCGCCATGGCTGTAGAAAACGCCGGCGACATAAGTGAAGTCGTGATTGCCGCTCGAGGCAATCCGCAGTTCCTGCGAGATCTGGTTCAGGTCGATGATGCCCTGGTTGAAATTCCAGGACGCATAGGCGGACGTGCCGACATAGCGGACCGGATCGGAATTGATCCGATCGATCGGCTGGTTCACGAGCAGATGATATTTCTGATAGGCGGTAATCGAGGTGATCGTGGCCGGGCCCAGGTCCCAGTCGCCCTGCAATGAAATCGTCGTCTGGCGGCTGTTCGCCTTGTTGGGGGTGTCCTCCGACACGAGGCGGTTTGTTGGAGAAGCCACCACCGGCGCCTCGAGTTGCGCGATCACCGGATTGACGACCTTGATCGACGAATAAGTGCAGCAATTCGAATAGGTCTCGCGATAGTCGGCGCCGAGCAGGAAGGTGAGATTGGGTGCCGCCTCCCATTCGAGCTTGCCGCGGAGGCCCCAGCTGTCCTGGCCGTTGACGTGGCGCTTCAGCGTTACGTTGTATGCCGGCCCCTGCACGCTGTTGTAAAAGCCGCCTGCACGCACGCGCAGCGTATCGGAGAGCGGGCCCGAAAGGGTGCCTTTGGCACGATATTCATTGTCCTCGGCGATCGTCACATCACCGCTCGCCTCGAAATGCGAGGAGGGGCGTGCCGTCACGATGCTCAATACGCCGGCGCTCGCATTCTTGCCGAAAAGCGTGCCTTGCGGTCCGCGCAAGACTTCGATGCGCTCGACATCGGCGAAGTCCGACAGCGATTGAGCAGCGCGCACCATCGGAACGCCGTCGACGACCACCGCCACCGACGATTCGACGCCCTGGCCGAACAGGGCGGTGCCGACGCCGCGGATGCGGAACGTGGTGTTGGCCGGGTGATTGCCCTGCTGGAATGTGAGCGAGGGAACCGCTCGGGTCAGCGCCGTAGTATCGTTGATCTGGCGACTGGCGAGTGATTCGGCGCTGACGGCGGTGACGGCAAGAGGCACGTCCTGCAGGCGTTCACTTCGCTTCTGGGCTGTGACGATGATGTCGCCAGTCTGCGGGGCCTCCGGGGTGTCCTGCGCCGCGTTGCCCGAAACAGCGTCGCCAGCTGTGTCGTTTCCGGTCGCGGCCGGCGGCACCTGCTGCGCGAGCGTTGGCGTCGCGAGGGTGAATGCGATCGCAAGGGCACTGGCGGTGCCAGACAAGCGAATGAGGCGAAGATCGATCATGGTTTTCCGTTTCCCTACTTGCCGCCCACGCGGCAGCTACATTCGGGAAAGGCGTGCAGTCCTGACACGCTGACCCTCCCCATCCCTCCGATCTGCGCCGGTTGTAGCGCTACATGATGGACGATCCCGGGCCTGTCAATCGAGTTTTTGTAGCGCTACACCGGCAACGCGCCTAAAGGAGAGACATGAGCAGTCGCCCGACATCCAGACGATCCGGCAGCGCCGTGACGATGCACGCCGTTGCCGCCCACGCTGGCGTCTCGCCGATGTCCGTGTCCAATGTGATCAATGGCCGCCGCGTGCTGCCGCACACCCGGGAGGCTGTGCTGCGGGCGATCGCAGACCTCGATTATAAGCCGAACGTCGCCGCGCGAGCGCTGGCGAGCGCGTCGCCGGTGCGGATCGGGTTGTTGTACAACAGCCCGGAAAGCGCGTTCGTCAGCGCGCTGCTGGTGGGCGCGCTCGACGCGGCGACGCGCTTCGGTGCGCAACTGCTGATCCGCAGGTTCGAGGAGAAGCACGCGCTCGCCGATATCCTGTTCGACATGGTGGCGGGGGGCGCCAATGCCCTTATCTTGCCAGCCCCCTATTGCGAGACCGCCAGCGGAACCGGCCTGATCGAGCGGCTGAGCGTGCCGCTGATCGGGCTGTGCTCGGGCAGCGAATTGCCCGACATATCCTCGGTTCGCGTCGACGACGTTGCCGCCGCCCGCGAAATGACCAACTATCTGATTGGGCTCGGCCATCGGCGCATCGGTTTCGTTCGTGGGGGGCAACGCTTCATCGTCAGCAAGACCCGGTTCGAGGGCTATCGCCTCGCATTGTCGGACCATGGCCTGGAATTCGATCCGGACCTTATCGTCGACGGGGACCTCACATTCGAATCGGGCCTGGGGGCAACGGAGCAGCTTCTGGCGCTGCGGCGGCCGCCGACCGCGATCTTCGCGAGCAATGACGACATGGCCGCTGCGGTTGTCTCGGTTGCCCATCGCCGGGATATGCGCGTGCCCGGCCAGCTTTCGGTCGCTGGGTTCGACGACAGCCCGATCTCCCGGAAAATCTGGCCCGCCCTCACCACCGTCCGGCAACCGATCGTCGATATGACCGAGATCGCGGTTGAATCGCTGATCGAACTCCTCGGAAATCCGGCGACCAGGGAGCCGTTGGCCACCTTCACGACCTATGCCGATTATTCTCTCGTGATCCGTGGCTCCACCAGCGCGCCTGAGCTTCGCTGAGCGCTTGCGAGGGGCAGGATTGGGCGCTTGCGAGGGGCAGGATTGGGCGCTTGCGAGGGGCAGGATTGGGCGCTTACAGGACTGACCTGCAGGCTATCGCTTTGATCCAACACGTCCTTTCTGGACCAATCTGGGCGGCTTCCTCGAGACCCATGCCAACCCGTCGCGGTGGCTTGATCGCGACGATGGTGCGCTTGCCGGCGGGAGCTGCGACGCGAACCAGGCTGGCCGTGACCGTCGACGAGGGCTGCAGCCTTTGAGATGACCCGATACCTCTTGGCGTCGATTCTGGAGCAGCAGCAACGTCTCACTGGCCATTCACGCTGATTGCTGGTCGTGGCGCCCATATTTGGTTATGCTGAATAGCGATCGGAATGCAAAAACACAGCTTCCTTACCGACTCGGCGGCTCCCCTGTTCAGCCAACCGAAAGTCTATGCGCTGGCCCTGGGTGGCGCGCTTGAGCCTTGCGGTATTCCCGCCGGAATCGCGCTGAGGCTTGAAAAT
>Ga0307508_10000363_pt1 | contig 55049 bp, 65 predicted proteins | sample 9_EM_MG_FD_203089 | JGI IMG/M metagenome (GOLD analysis project Ga0307508, IMG submission 203089) | Populus trichocarpa ectomycorrhiza microbial communities from riparian zone in the Pacific Northwest, United States - 9_EM | ecosystem: Host-associated > Plants > Roots > Unclassified | place... | reverse complement strand
CTGATCTATCGGAGCCACCGCATCTTCTATCGCGTCAACGAGGACTCTGTGTTGATTCTGCGCATCTTGCACCATCGCCGTGACGCGAAGCGAGCCGACTTTACGCCGCGAGGCTGATGCGATCGATGATGAAGCCAACGCGCTCGGCGACAGAGAGGCACGGGAGCTCGATCAGCTCATAGCCATAGTCGTGATAGGTTTCGGCCATGATGGCGTGGGTCGCTTTCGCCACCGCCGGGGTCTGCTTGCGTTCCGCGTCGGCGGTGTAGATCGCGTCCCAATAGGGCGCGATGAAGACGTGGCGGTTGTAGCGACGGGTGCGCGCGGCGGCGTCGATATGCGGCGGGACCGGGAGTCCTGACACGCGCAGGAAGCCGACGACATCGGGCACACCGCGATCGAGGACGACGGTGCCGCCGGAGGCGAGCGCCTCGGCATGGGCCGTGGTCTCGCGGACTATCATGCGCTCGGCAAAGGCAAGCTCGTCAGCCCAGGGCAGGGCGGTGCCGCCCGACGCGATCTCCTCGCGAATGATGGCGCGGCCGACTTCGGGGCTGGTGGCGACGCCCGCCGCCGCCAGCGCTTCGATCAGGGTAGTCTTGCCCGAGCCCGGGCCGCCGGTGATGACGAACAGGCGGTCGGTGTCCATGGCCGGATCATAGAGAGGGGGCGACGCGGGAGTAAATCCCGCGTCTCGTCGGTCGCGGCCATGGCCGTGCCGGCCGGTCGAGCTGTTGCGAGCCAGCTTCGCGGCTCGCCTACAGTTTCGACGTCAGCTCCGGGACGATCTTGAACAGATCACCCACCAGGCCGATGTCCGCGACCTGGAAGATCGGAGCGTCCTCGTCCTTGTTGATCGCGATGATCGTCTTCGAATCCTTCATGCCCGCGAGATGCTGGATCGCGCCGGAGATGCCGATCGCGATATAGACTTCGGGGGCGACGATCTTGCCTGTCTGGCCGACCTGATAATCGTTCGGGACATAGCCGGCGTCGACAGCGGCGCGCGAGGCACCGACTCCGGCGCCAAGCTTGTCGGCGAGTGGTTCGATGATCGAGTGGAAGTTCTCGCTGTTCTGGAGCGCGCGACCACCCGAGACGATGATCTTGGCCGAGGTGAGTTCAGGGCGCTCCGATTTGGCGATCTCCGAGCCGGCAAAGGTCGAGAGACCCTTGTCGCCAGTCGCCGCTACCTTCTCGATGCTGCCTGAACCGCCGCTGGTCGCTGCCTTTTCGAAGGCGGTGCCGCGCACGGTGATGACCAGCTTGGCGTCCTTGGTCTGTACGGTGGCGATCGCGTTGCCGGCATAGATTGGGCGCGTGAAGGTATCGGCGCTCTCGACTGAGAGGATATCGCTGATCTGCATCACGTCGAGCAACGCAGCGACACGCGGTGCGATGTTCTTGCCGTTCGAGGTTGCCGGGAACAGCACTGCGTCGTGATGCCCCATCAGCTCGACGACGAGCGGCGCGACATTCTCGGCGAGCGCGTGCGCATAAGCCGCGTCATCGGCAACATGGACCTTGCCGGCGCCAGCGATCTTCGCTGCCTCGGCGGCGACGCTGTCGACGCCCTGGCCGGCGACGAGGAGATGGACCTCGCCGAGCTTCGAGGCGGCAGTGACCACGGCGAGCGTTGCGTCCTTGACGACCTTGCCGTCATGTTCGACCCAGACGAGCGTCTTCATTTCGCGACTCCCATCGCCTTGAGTTTGGCCACCAGCGCATCGACATCGGCGACCTTGACGCCGGCGGTGCGCTTGGCGGGCTCTACGACCTTGAGGGTGGTGTGGCGCGGTGCGACGTCGACGCCGTAATCGGCGGGCGTCTTCTGCGCCATTGGCTTGGACTTGGCCTTCATAATGTTCGGCAGCGAGGCGTAGCGCGGCTCGTTGAGGCGCAGATCGGTGGTGACGATCGCCGGGAGCTTCAGGTCCTCGGTCTCGGAGCCGCCATCGACTTCGCGGGTCACCTTGGCGACGCCGTCGGCAACGACCACCGCGCTCGCGAACGTGCCCTGGCCCCAGCCGAGCAGGCCGGCCAGCATCTGGCCGGTCTGGTTGTTGTCGTCGTCGATCGCCTGCTTGCCGAGGATGATCAGATCGGGCTTTTCCTCCTCGGCGATCTTGGCGAGCAGCTTGGCGACGCCGAGCGGTTCGACCTTCTCCTCGGACACGACCAGGATCGCGCGGTCAGCGCCCATGGCGAGCGCGGTGCGGAGCGTCTCCTGGCTCTTCTGCTCGCCGATCGAGACCGCGACGATCTCGGTGACCACGCCCTTTTCCTTCAGGCGGATCGCCTCTTCGACCGCGATCTCGTCGAACGGGTTCATGCTCATCTTGACGTTGGCAAGATCGACGCCCGTGCCGTCCGCCTTCACGCGGGGCTTCACATTATAGTCAAGCACCCGCTTGACCGGGACCAGCACCTTCATTGCAAACTCTCCTGCGTCCAAACCAATCCCTGGGGAGGATGGCTCAGTCCGATACCGTTATGCCGCCTTCTTCACCTCAGCCACGATCTTCCGCGCGGCATCGCCGAGATCATTGGCGGGCACGATAGCGAGCCCCGAGGTCGAGAGGATCTTCTTGCCCTCCTCGACATTGGTGCCCTCGAGCCGGACCACGAGCGGCACCGACAAGTTCACTTCCTTCGCCGCGGCGACGATGCCCTCGGCGATGATGTCGCACTTCATGATGCCGCCGAAGATGTTGACCAGGATGCCCTTCACTGCGGGATCAGCGAGGATGATCTTGAACGCCGCCGTCACCTTCTCCTTGTTGGCGCCGCCGCCGACATCGAGGAAGTTGGCGGGGAACATGCCGTTGAGCTTGATGATGTCCATCGTCGCCATGGCGAGGCCGGCACCGTTGACCATGCAGCCGATATCGCCGTCGAGCTTGATATAGGCGAGGTCGTATTTCGACGCTTCGAGCTCGGAGGGATCTTCCTCGGTCTCGTCGCGGAGCTCCATCAGGTCCTTGTGGCGGAACAGCGCGTTCGAATCGAAGCCGACCTTGGCATCGAGTACCATCAGCTTGCCGTCGGTTGTGAGCGCGAGCGGGTTGATCTCGATCTGCGCTGCGTCAGTGCCCATGAACGCGTCATAGAGCTTGGCCGAGACATTCGCCGCCTGCTTGGCGAGATCGCCCTTCAGCCCGAGCGCATTGGCGACGGCGCGCCCGTGATGCGGCATGAAGCCGGTCGCGGGATCGACGGCGAAGCTGTGGATCTTTTCCGGCGTGTCGTGCGCGACGGTTTCGATATCCATGCCGCCCTCGGTCGAGACGACGAACGCGACTCGGCCAGTGACGCGGTCCACGAGCAAAGCGAGGTAGAATTCCTTGGCGATGTCGACGCCGTCCGTGACGTAGAGCCGGTTGACCTGCTTGCCATGCTCGCCGGTCTGGATCGTCACCAGCGTGTTACCGAGCATGTCGGTCGCCGCCGCGCGGACTTCGTCGGCGGTTTTTGCCAGCCGGACGCCGCCCTTGGCATCGGGGCCCAGTTCCTTGAACTTGCCCTTGCCGCGACCGCCGGCATGGATCTGCGCCTTCACCACATAGAGCGGCCCGGGGAGTTTCGCTGCCGCTTCAACCGCTTCGTCAGCACTCATTGCGGCAAAGCCTGCGGGAACGGGTACGCCGAACTTGGCGAGGAGATCCTTGGCCTGATATTCGTGGATGTTCATGAGGGGCGCGAGCCTTTCGAAGATCGGGGAATGCGCCGCCTTAAGCACAGCGTGCGCGGCGAATCCACCCCCACAACTGGTAAGTCGCGCGGCGCGACTTTACCCGACGCCGAGCGCGCAGAGCGCGGCCGAGCTTGTCGTGACCCCTATGATCTTCGAATCATTGAGCGAGCGCACGCGGTACAGGAACTGATCGAGCGACTTCGAATGCTCGGCCTTGCCGAGCCCCGACAGCCGTCGCAGCTGGAGCAGCGAGAGGCGTTCGACCATGCGGTGGGCCATGCAGCCAGCCACCGGCTTCGGGATGCCGGCATCCACCAGCCCCGCGCGCGTCATATCCTCCGGCGTTGAGCAGGCGCCGAGCATCAACAGCGGCGGCGCCAGCAGGGCACCGATCAAAAGAGCACGCAACGCTTCATCCTTTCGTGCAACCCGGCCGACCCGCGGCTATATCCCCCGGCATGCCCTGGGCAACCGGCCTTTTCCTGTTCACCCTGACCATCGTGCTGATGGAGGGATTCGCGTACGTGGCGCACCGCTGGGTGATGCACGGGCCGGGCTGGTTCCTTCATGCGAGCCATCATGCACCGCGCACAGGTAACTGGGAGCTGAACGACCTTTATGCGGTGATTTTCGCGGTGCCGTCCTTCGTGCTGCTGCTCGGCGGGGCGCAGCTTGGCTGGTGGCCGGGCTTTACCTGGATCGGGGCGGGGATCGCCGGATATGGCGCGATCTATTTCGGCTTTCACGACGTGATCGTCCACAAGCGCCTCGACCACCGCTATCTGCCCAAATCCGCCTATGTGAAGCGCATCATCCAGGCGCACCGGCTGCACCATGTCGTCGAGACCAAGGCGGGGACGGTGAGCTTCGGCTTCCTCTGGGCGCCTAAGCTCGAAGCGCTGAAGGCCGAGCTCAAGCGCCGCGACCGCGCCGGGGTTCGCGCACCAACCGGCCAGGGCGCCACCCTCGATTGAGCGAATCGCTGCTCTTCTTCGCGCTGGCTGTTCCCGCGGTGATCCTGCTCGGCCTGTCCAAGGGCGGGTTCGTCGGGCTCGGCGCGCTGTCGCTGCCGCTGCTCGCTCTCGCGATATCGCCGGTGCGCGCGGCGGCAATCCTGTTGCCGATCCTGATCGTCCAGGATGTCGTCGGCGTCTGGGCGTTCCGGAAGAGCTGGGACGGGCATATCCTCGCCTGGATGCTGCCGGGCTCGATGATCGGGATCGCGCTCGCTTATGTCTTCGCCGCGCGGGTTTCGGAAGCAGCCGTGCTTGGTGTCGTCGGTACGATCTCGATCCTGTTTGGCGCATACCGGCTGTGGACTGATCGCCACGGCGCTATTTCCGCGCCGGCGAAATCGCCCGGCTGGGTCGGCACGCTCGCCGGCGTCGCATCGGGCTTCACCAGCCAGATCGCGCATGCCGGGCAGCCGCCCTTCCAGATCTGGGTGCTGCCCAAACGCCTGCCGCGCGACGTGCTGGTCGGCACCACCGCCATCTTCTTCGCCGCGACCAACTGGCTGAAGGTGCCGGCTTATTGGGCGCTCGGCCAGTTCAGCCGCGAGAATATGCTGGCGGCGGCGACCTTGTTGCCGGTCGCGATCGCCTCGACCTTTGCCGGCGTGTGGCTGGTGCGGCGGGTGTCGCCGGCGCGTTTCTATACCGCCATCTATGCGCTGATGATTCTGGTCGGCGTAAAACTGGTGTGGGATGCCGTTGCCTGAAATAGAATCAGATTCACTCAGTCAAAGAGCGAGGATACCGAAGTTTCGTCGGCGATCCGCTTGATCGCCTCGGCGAGCAAGGGCGCGATCGTCAGGAGACGGATGCGCTTGGCGTCCTTGACCACATCATGCTGGCCGATTGAATCAGTGATGACGAGCTCCTCGAGCACCGACCCCTCGACTCGCGCGACCGCACCGCCCGACAGCACGCCGTGGGTGACATAGGCAACGACACCGGCGGCGCCCGCCTGTTGCAGCGCCGCAGCGGCATTGCAGAGCGTGCCGGCCGAATCGACGATATCGTCGATCAGGATACAGAAGCGGCCAGCGACATCGCCGATGATGTTCATCACCTCGGACTCGCCGGCGCGCTCGCGGCGCTTGTCGACAATGGCGAGATCGGCATTGTTGAGCCTTTTCGCCAGCGCCCGGGCGCGCACGACGCCGCCGACGTCAGGCGACACCACCATGATGTCGCGGTCGGCAAAGCGCGTCAGGATATCGGCCGACATCACCGGCGCGCCGTAGAGATTGTCGGTCGGGATATCGAAAAAGCCCTGGATCTGCCCGGCATGGAGATCGACCGACAGCACGCGGTCAGCACCAGCCACGGTGATCAGATTGGCGACCAGCTTGGCCGAAATCGGGGTGCGCGGCCCGGGTTTGCGATCCTGCCGGGCATAGCCGAAATAGGGAATCACGGCCGTGATCCGCTTGGCCGAGGCGCGACGGAGCGCATCGATGCAGATCAGCAATTCCATGAGATTGTCGTTGGCGGGAAAGCCGGTCGACTGCAGGACGAACACATCCTCGCCGCGGACATTCTCCTGGATCTCGACGAACACCTCTTCATCAGCGAAGCGACGGACGCTTGCGCTGGTCAGCGGGATTTCGAGATAATCCGAAACCGCACGCGCAAGCGGCAGGTTCGAGTTGCCGGTCATCAATTTCATAAGGTCGTCCCTCGCCCCCGTTGCCGCCCCCTTAGAGCTGTCCTAGGCGTTGCGAAAGAGTGGCGCGAAAGAGTGGCGCGAAAGAGCGGGGAACGATCATGAGCGGCCAGGTGACCTTTGCTCCATCGCAGGCGGATTATGTGGCGGCAACGCGCGGGCATTATTTCGCGTTGATCCGATCGCGTCGCTGGCTGACCAAAATCACGACGGTACTTGTCCTGTTGGTGGCGGTCGCGACGGCATTCGTCGCGTTCATGGATGGTGAGGTCGGCTGGTTCCCTCTCATCATGCTGCCGGCAGTGGCGCTTGCCATGGCGATTGGCATCAGCTTCAACTTGCTGTGGTTTCCTCGAAAGATGCGCCGGTTGTTCGCGCAACAACCGCTTTATGGGAACGAAACGGAAAGTGCGTGGTCCGACCGTGAATTTACCAACCGCAGTTCGCTTGGAACCACCGTCGTGCAATGGGCGCAATTCGTCCGCTGGAAGGAAACGAGCAAGAGCTTCCTCTTCTACCTCAGCGACTCCAGCTATCTGTTCGTGCCGAAACGGGCGCTTGACGACGAGCAGGTGCTTGATCTGCGTCGCTGTGCCGGAGCCGGCGTTGGGCGACTCCCGGGCGAGCTATCGACCTCGCAGGCCGACAAATAAACAACGCTGCCCCTTTTCCCCGAGTCAACGAAAGGTTGGAATTGCCGGCCATCAATTTCACCGGCATGCCTTTTCGTGCCGAACGCAGCTTCGTTGGAGGCGGCGGCGTGCTTGGGGGGCGGACGATGAGTGGGCAGATCAGCTTTGTTCCGACGATCAGCGATCATGTCGCCGCACAACGATTATGGATGGCCAGCTATTTGCGGCGGCGATCGGTGAAGATCATGTTCGCGTTGCTTTTTATTATCCTGCTCCTTGGGTTTGCGCTGGTGATCTTCGGGACGATGGCGGAAGGCCGATCGCTGTCGGACAGCATCGGCGCTGCCGCGCCGCTGATTTTCGTACCACTTGCCTTTATCGGGTTGCAGGTGCTGGGCTGGGCTCAGATTCCCGGATCGTTGCGTCGGATGAGTCAGCAACAGCCGAGCTTGTTGAGCGAAACGACATGGCGCTGGGATGATGATGGAGTCACCGCTTCGTCGGCGGCCGGCACCAGCCTTGTCCGCTGGCCCGAATTATATCGCTGGTTGAGAGGCTCGGCCTCGATCGTGCTGATGCTGAACCAGCGGATGTTGCTCGTCATGCCGCGGCGTTTCCTGTCGGACGAACAGGCGCGCGACCTGGAGGAAACGCTGCGCGCGTTTTCCGGCCCTTCGAAATAACGCGTTGCGCCGGGACTCAGGGCCAGAGACCGAGCACAAGGGCGATGATCGTGAATTGTACGAGGTGATAGCCGGCATTGATCGCCCAGAAAGCGAAGCTGCGCTCCTCGAACAGATACTGGATGGCGAAGGCGGAGCCGATCAGTCCGGAAATCGCGACGCCGGTCAGCAGGGCATGGCACAGGCCAGGCGCGGGGCCGACGATCAGCGCGAAGACGATCGCGGCGACGATCGAGGTGACCACGCCGATCGCGATCTTCGGGCCATGGCCCTTGCCTTTGGGCGGCGCATCCATGTCGATGCCCATTTCGATCGCCCAGCGGCGCAGGAACATTCCCTTGGAATACCAGAGGCCGCCCGGGAAATAGCCGATGATGCCGGCGACGATAGCGGCGATGAGGTTGATATGTGGCATATTGCCCTCCCCTAGTCGGGAGGAGAATAGCATTGAATTGGCGTCATAGGCAGCGTGCCGTCACTTCCGGCGGAGATGCTTTTCCCAGTCGATCTGGCTGAGCGCGACGAGCAGGCCAAGCATGGCGAGCTGGAGTGCGATCCCGACCGGGTTGGTGAGGCTGCGGCGGAAGGCGTCGCCGAGGCTCGATTCGCGGATATGCTGGGCCGAGAAGGCGTAGATCGAATAGGACACGACGCGGCCGGCGAAAAAGGCGGCGGTGAAGGGGAGCAGGCGCACTTTGGTCAGCCCGGCGGCTTCGAAAAGCTGGGCCGAGGGTAAAGGCGACAGCGCGAACAGGCCGAGACCGAGGATGGCGTTACGCTTGCGCCGGCCGAGTGCTTCGCTTGCCGCCATAAGGTTTCGCTTCGTCTTTTCCGGCAGGCGATCAGCAAGCAGGCGAAAGCCGTGGGCGAGAAGGAAGCGTCCCGATGCGGCCGCCAGCGCCCCCGAAAGGACAAGGGCTGGGACGGGCAGTTTCGTGTTGAGGCCGTACAGGATGATGATCGACCAGGTGGGCGGGCCGAAGGCCGGCATGAGGTTCACGCCCAGCACGATCAGGAAGAAGATCAGATAATCGATCACTGTGGCTGTTCATATGACGCGTGGCGCGACTCGGATAGCCGGGCCCCCAATCCTTCTCCCCTTGTGGGAGAAGGAGGGAGGAGCGAAGCGACGGAAGGATGAGGGGGAGTGAGGTTCGGCAGCGCTAAACCAAAGAGAGTCCCCCTCACCCTTCCCATCGCTACGCGATGGGCCCCTTCCCTCTCCCACAAGGGGAGAGGGAGAAGAGAAGCACGCGCCCGTTGTTGCCACCGGGCAACTGCACAATTCTATCTTCGGGTCTCGGACAGGAAGATGAAGGAATAATCCGAGGCATAAGGCGCCTGTGCCCCACCCGGCTTCGCCACCTTCCTGAGCGCGCCCGGCTTCGTCCCCTGTAACAGGCTCGGCGAGGCGATCGAGGCGAAGTTCGCGTGGCAATCCATGCAGCTGTTAGAGCTTTGCTGGAAGGATTCGAGCGTCGTGTTCGCGACGATCTGGCTGGTGCCGCCGGCGCTTCCCACCGGAGTCGGGTTGCCCATCGTCAGCGGCACCCTGATCCCCGGCCCGGGCACATTCTTGCTGATTGCCGCTTGCGGCCATTGGACGTCGACCAGCCGGTAATAATTGAACACCGATTTGGCCGGGAACAGCCCCCAGACATACGCCGTCACATTGTTGGCGGTGGCGCCGACCGGGTTGAGCCGGGTGATCTGCATCGGCTTGTCATAGGGATCGCAGACCGTCCCTGATGTCCCGCACGGCACCGGCGGGGCATTGTGTTTGCACTGATAGGTTGGGTCCTTTTTCGGATCGCAGACCGGGTTGAAGAAGGTGAAGCCCGGCGAAGGCTTCCGGTTGGCATTGGCCGGCAGCGCCGGCGGGTTGAAGCCACCATTCGCCGCCTCGTCCGGGCTGTTGTCGATCTGCTCGAAGGTCGCCCAGACCCAGGGCAGGCGCGGGAAGCGCTTGCGGATGATATGCATGCCGACCAGGCCGACCGTCACCGACCGCATGCGGTGGGTGGCCGGATCCTCGATCTTCGCGAGCGCCGTCTTGTAGCGATAGTCGAGCGAATGGTCGGCCGGCAACGGCGTCCATGCCGCCTTGATCTCCATCGCGCCGACGCCGTCGCCATAATGCGCGATGGCGCCCGTGCAGTCAGTATCGTCCCAGCCATCGCCGATGCCGGCGGGCATATTGAGTCCGCCGCGCAGCACGGTGCCGGGCGGATAGGGTGGCTTCAACGGCGGCCCGTCGGACACCGGCTGGCCGGGCTGGGTCGCGCAGTCGTGCTGGCCCTTGGCGGTGGTCAGGTCGAAATTCTTCTGGGTGGTGATGAACTGGAATTCATCGCGGTTCATCATCACCTCGTAATAGGTGAGGTCGCCACGCTGGTTGGTCAGCCAATGGTCGCCGCTGCCGGCCTGGGTGATGGCGCTGAGGTCGAGCTTGCCGAATTTCGAGATGCGGACGAGCGATTTGATCTCCGGGCGCTTGCGCTCCCACATGCCAGTGAGAATCGTGTTCGGATCGAACACGCCCGACGCTTCGAGATAGCCCTCCCAGACCTTCGGCGTCGTGTCGCCGGGGGTGCCGAAATCGGCCCAGGTCGCGCTCTTGTCGGGATAGCCGAGCTGGTTCGGATCGCCCTTCCAGTTCAACGCAATGAAGGACTGCCAGGCCGAGCAGTCGACTTCGATCTGCTTGCCGCCTGGGTTCATCGGCAGAGTCGAGGTCTTGTCGGGCGCAAGCGCGCCGCAGGGATTGGCGACAGAGGTTCCGCCGCCGCTGTCGTTTCCGGGCGGGGCTGTGCGGTGGCAGCCGGCCAGCCCTGCGGCGCCGAGCGCGAGGCTGAGCATGGCGGCGAGGAAAGCTTTGCCCTCACGGTGCAGGCGTGACGTCATGATCCGCTCTCCCCTGCCGCGTATCTCGCGCGGCGCCGTTTGCGATGCACGCGGCGGAGAAGGAAGCGGGCCGGCCCGCGACGCACCATTCCCCGGAGGACGGGCTGACGCGCCCGCTGAACAGCCTCCCGCTCCCGCAGCTCGCAGGACCCCCTGATGCCGACGGACAGCGATCATTGCGCGAATATCGGCCAAAGGAAATGCTTTTCCGCCGTCGCGATGCTTCCGCGGTGCGCCCAGCGGAATAGGGCGCGGTTGTTGCGGTCGATCGTGGGGGCTACAGGGCGCGCATGACCGTCCTTACCCGTTTCGCCCCGTCGCCCACCGGGCAGCTGCATGTCGGCAATATCCGCACTGCGCTGCATAACTGGCTCTGGGCGCGGAAAAGCGGCGGGCGGTTCATGCTGCGGATCGACGATACCGATGCCGAGCGGAGCGAGGAGCGGTTCGTCGAGGCGATCCGCGCCGACCTCGCCTGGCTTGGGCTCGCCCCTGATGGCGAGGAACGCCAGTCGGCGCGGTTCGCGCTGTATGAGGCGCGGTTCGCGGCGCTGCGCGAAGCCCGCCATGTCTATCCAGCCTATGAGACTGCGCAGGAGCTCGACCTCAAGCGCAAGATCGCGGCGGGGCGGGGCCTGCCGCCGGTCTATGACCGTGCCGCGCTGGCGCTGAGCGATAGCGACCGCGCGGCGCTTGAGGCGCAGGGTGTGGCGCCGCATTGGCGATTCAAGCTCGACCATTCCACACCGATCGAGTGGGACGATTTGATCCGCGGCCATCAGCGTTTCGACCCGGCGACGATGAGCGACCCGGTGATCCGCCGCGCCGATGGGTCCTGGCTCTATATGCTGCCGTCCGCGATCGACGATGCGGAGATGGGCGTGACTCATGTGGTGCGCGGCGAGGACCATGTCTCGAACACAGCGCTCCAGCTGCAGATGTTCGCGGCGATGGGCAGCACGGCGCCGGCTTTCGCGCATGAGGCACTGCTGATCGGCAGCGAGGGCAAGCTTTCAAAGCGATTGGGCTCGCTCGGCGTCGAGTCGTTCCGCGAGATGGGGATCGAGCCTGAGGCGGTTCGTGCCCTGCTCGCGCGAATCGGCACGAGCCTGCCGGTCGAGCCGCTGATCGACACCGAGACGCTGATCGCGACCTTCGATTTCGGGCGATTCGGCCGGGCGCCGGCGCGGTTCGACGAGGCGGAATTGTCGGCGCTCAACGCGCGGATCGTCCACCAACTCGATTTCGACTCGGTGGTGGCGCGGCTGCCGGCCGGGATGGCGCGGGATGGCTGGGAGGCGGTGCGGCCCAATCTCGCGACCGTCACCGAGGCGGCCGACTGGTGGCATGTGATCGAGGGGCCGATCCATGCCGAGGCCGATCCGGCCGATGGTGATTTCCTGGCCGAAGCGGCGCGAGTCGCGGGGGAGATCGACTGGGCGGGCGACCCCTGGCACGCGCTGACCGGCGCGCTCAAGGCCAGTTCCGGCAGGAGCGGCAAGGCACTGTTCCTGCCGCTGCGGCGGGCGCTGACCGGGCTCGACCATGGGCCCGACATGAAGGCGCTTCTGCCGCTGATCGGGCGCGAGCGGGCGATTGAGCGGCTCAACAAGGACCGTGGCTGACCCTCAGGTTGCGGTTGGACCGGGCGGCGATGGTGTTCGCGCACAGGCGCGGAGGCGCGAAGAGGGCACGCCGGTCGAGCGTTGGTCTGACTTTTCGCCGCGAACACCGCTGATCTGACGGAATAAAGGCGCACTTGGAGGGAGCCTCTCCGCGCCTCCGCGCGAACCCGTTATAGCGAAATCGACTATCGAGCGGGGCGCACAACCGCGCATACAATGATATCTTGTGTCTTATGTGTAATGTTGTATCATCACTGTAGAGCATGTGCAAAAGACCCGGCCAGCAACAGGAAGTTGATGGAGACAGGCGATGTATGCTGACAGATATTCTCGACGGACCAAATTCGACCCCCGCAGCATGGGGCTGGCCCTGCTGCTCAACGGCACCATCGTAGCCGGCCTGGTTGCTTTTGCCGCACCCAAGATGTTCCACCGGCATATCGAGCCGCCGATTCCCACATTCGACGTGCCACCTGCGCGGCTACCACCGCCGCCTGTCGACGAGGTGAAACCCACGGTCGTCTATCAGACCCCGAACCAGAGGATTGATACGATTGTTCCGCAAACGATCGTCACCACGCCCATCGACGACAGCCATTACATCGCCCCGCCGACAGAACCGGGACTAGTCGGCACCGGTGGCGATGGCGGTTTCGTGACCCCCGTCAAGCCGACGCCGGTGGTAATCGGGCCGCAGCGCGATTCCCGTTTTGCCGGCAATTTCCAGCCCGATTATCCGGCTGACGAGCGTCGCGCCGGGCGTGAAGGCCGCGTGCTGATTGGTGTCGATGGCCGGGTGAAGCAGGTCGAGCGGGTCAGCGCGGCGAGCGATTCCTTTTTCGAAGCGACCGAACGTCGCGCGCTCCAGAAATGGCGCTTCAAGCCCGGCACGCGCGACGGCGTTGCCGTCGAAACCTGGTACACCACTGGCGTGAGCTTTGTGCTGAACGACGAGTGATCGCCGGGCAGAGGCGATGAACCCGTGGGCGGGGCTGGCATCCAGCCCCGCCCACGCCCGTCTTCTCGCGCATGAACTGCGCTTTTCGCCCCAAGGAAGCACTGCTGCCGTTGATCGGCCGCGAGCAGGCGATTGAGCGGCTCAACAAGGACCATGGCTGATTCACATTCAGGTTGCGGTTAGACCGCGCGGCGATGATGTTCGCGCAGAAGAGCGGAGGCGAAGAGAGCACGCCGGGGGAGAGTTGGTCTGACCTCTCGCTGCGAACGCCGCTGACCTGACGGAGTAAAGGCGCATCTGGAAGGAGCCTCTCCGCGCCTCCGCGCCTCCGCGTGAACCCTTTCACAGCGAAATCGAATGGCGATCGGCTCGTAACAATCGCCGCACGAAATGATATCTTGTGTCTTGTGTGTAATGTTGTATCGTCTCCGTTAGAGCATGGGCTGAAGACCCGGCCACCAACCAGGAAGTTGATGGAGACAGGCGATGTATGCTGACAGATATTCGCAACGGACCAAATTCGACCCCGCCAGCATGGGACTGGCGCTGGCGCTGAACGGCACGATCGTTATCGGGCTGATCGCCTTTGCCGCGCCCACGATGGTGCACCGGATTATCGACCCGCCGATCACCGTCATCACTGTTGCGCCTCCCTCGCCGCCACCGCCCCCCGAGCCGGCGACACCCGAGGTGAAAAGCCAGACGCCGACACCGCTGGAGCGTGTGGTAGTTCCGGAAACGATCGTCCCCACGCCAACCGTCGACCATCCTTACGTCGCGCCCCCCACCCCACCGGGGCCGATCGGCGGCACCATTGACGGCGGCTTTGTGGCGCCGGTCAAGCCACCCCCGGTGATGGTCGGGGCCAAGCGCGACCTCCGCTTCGCCGACAGCTTCCAGCCTGAGTATCCCGCCGGCGAGCGACGCGCGGAACATCAGGGCCGGGTGGTCGTCCGCGTTCTGATCGGCGTCGATGGTCGGGTGAAACAGGTCCAGAAAGTCAGCGCCGCGAGCGACGCCTTTTTCGAAGCGACCGAGCGCCGCGCGCTCCAGAAGTGGCGTTTCAAGCCCGCCACACGGGATGGCGTTCCGATCGAAACATGGGACACCCTCGCTGTGAGCTTCGTACTGAACGACGAGTGATCGCCGGGGTGGAGACGGCGAACCGCGGGCGGGGCTGGCATCCAGCCCCGCCCGCGCCTATCTTCGCCGCCATGACCTTGCTGCGTTTCATCGCCCCGATGCGGGCCTATCAGGACCTCCGGCTGTTCCTTTCGCAGCGGCGAAAGCATGAGGTGGTGTTCCTGGCGCTGTCGATGGCGATCACCTATCTGATCATCTTCTACATGATCCATGATTCGAAGATCGTGCGGGATGACCGCCCCGTCATCATCTATGTCCAGCAATGGCCGGCGAATCGCACTGACGCCCAGATCATCGCGCAGCAGAAGATCGACGTCGTCGACCAGATCAAGCGCGAGGAGGCCGAAAAGAAGCGCCAGGCCGAAAACCAGGCGGCGTGGAAGCGGATCGACGACGGCCTGAAGAAGTACGGCATCTGAACGACGACGACACGCGCTGGATGGGAGCGGCGCTGGCGCTGGCCGAGCGCGGCCGCGCGCTGACCGTGCCCAACCCCAATGTCGGCTGCGTGATCGTGAACCGGGGCCGCGTCGTCGGGCGCGGCTGGACCCAGCCGGGTGGGCGCCCGCATGCCGAAGCAATGGCGCTGGCCGAGGCCGGCGAGAAGTCGCGCGGCGCAACTGTGCATACGACGCTCGAACCCTGCGCGCATACCTCACCACGCGGCCCGGCCTGTGACGGGCTGCTCGTCGCGGCGGGCGTGGCGCGGGTGGTGATTGCACTGGTCGATCCCGACCCGCGGACTGACGGGTGCGGGATCGCGCGGCTTCGCGATGGCGGGATCGAGGTTGTCACGGGGGTCCGCTCTGCCGAGGCGAGGCGGGCGACGGCGGGGTTCCTGACCCGGCTCGCGCTTGGCCGGCCGCATGTGACGTTGAAGCTGGCGATGGCGCTCGATGGCGCGGTGGCGATGGCTGACGGCACCAGCCGCTGGATCACCGGACCGGAAGCGCGCGCGCATGCGCACCTCGAACGCGCGCGGCATGAGGCGATTCTGGTTGGGCGCGGGACGGTCGAGGCTGATGATCCGGTGCTCGATGTCCGACTGGCGGGGCTCGAAGGGCGTAGCCCGAGGCGGCTGATGCTTTCGCGCGGCAATTCCATTGCAGGCTGGAGCAGCCTGTCCGCTCCAGCCGGCATCGTCGCATTGGACGGGGTTGATCATTTGCTCGTCGAAGGCGGCGTACAAACCGCCGCCGCGTTTCTGGCTGACGACCTGGTCGACCGGCTGCTGCTCTATCGCGCGCCGATCCTGATTGGCGGCGGGAGGATGCTCCCCGATATCAATCTCCGCGATCTCGGCACCGCCCATGGCCGTTGGCGGCTACATGATGCACGGCAGCTTGGCAGCGACCGACTCGAGGTTTACGAGCGCGTCAGGGAAGCACATTAATGTTCACTGGCATCATCTCGGACATCGGCACGATCGATCGCGTTGCACAGCAGGGCGACACGCGCGTGGTCGTCCGCAGCGGCTATGACAGCGCGACGATCGACCTTGGCGCGTCGATTGCCTGTTCGGGCGTTTGCCTCACCGTTGTCGATAAGGGCCCGGGCTGGTTCGCGGTCGATGTGTCGGGCGAGACGATCTCGTGCACCGCGCAGGGGCAATGGACCGAAGGGCGCCGCCTCAACCTCGAGCGGGCGCTGCGGCTCGGCGAGGAGCTTGGCGGCCATATCGTCACTGGCCATGTCGATGGGATCGGCGAGGTGGTCTCGGTCGTCGAGGAAGGCGGATCGCACCGGGTGCGCGTCAAGGCGGGCCCCGAGATTGCGCCGTTCGTCGCGCCCAAGGGTTCGATCACGCTCGACGGCGTGTCGCTGACGGTCAACGAGGTCGAAGACGATCAGACTGGCGTCACGATTGGCGTCAATATCATTCCGCACACCGCCGCCGTCACCACTTTCGGCAGTATCGCGGCCGGCGATGCGATCAATATCGAGATCGACGTCCTCGCCCGCTATCTTCAACGCATGGAGCATTATCGTGCAAAAGCCTGAGCTGGCGCGCCTGCGCCACGGCTTCCTCTCCTCCCCTGAGGAGATCATCGACGAGGCCAAGAACGGCCGGATGTTCATCCTGGTCGATGACGAGGACCGCGAGAATGAGGGCGATCTCGTCATTCCGGCGCAGATGGCGACGCCGGAGAAGATCAACTTCATGGCGAAGCATGGCCGCGGGCTGATCTGCCTCGCGCTGACCAAGAAGCGCGTGGACGAGCTCGGGCTCGACCTGATGAGCCGCCACAATGGCACCCGCCACGAGACCGCCTTCACCGTCTCGATCGAGGCGCGCGACGGGGTGACCACCGGCATTTCCGCCGCCGACCGGGCGCGCACCGTCGCGGTGGCGATCGATTCGTCGAAGGGGCGCGAGGAGATCGTGACGCCCGGCCATGTCTTCCCGCTGGTCGCGCGCGAAGGCGGGGTGCTGGTGCGCACCGGCCATACCGAGGCCGCGGTCGATGTGTCGCGGCTGGCGGGACTCAATCCTTCGGGCGTGATCTGCGAGATCATGAACGAGGACGGGACCATGTCGCGGATGGACGATCTCGTCACCTTCGCGCAGTTCCACAATCTCAAGATCGGCACGATCCGCGACCTGATCGCGTATCGCCGCCGCCACGACCATCTCGTCGAGAAGCGCGCGGAAGTGGTATTCCACAGCAAATGGGGCGGCGACTGGAAGGCGATGACCTTCTACAACAAGGCGACCGGCGACGAACAGGTCGCGCTGGTGAAGGGGAAGATCGACCCCGCCAAGCCGACTCTCGTGCGCATGCACAGCCTGTCGATGTTCGCTGACGCGTTCGGCGAGGAATCGGCGCGGTCCGGCCTGCTCTCCTGCTCGATGGAGGCGATCGCCGCCGAGGGGGCTGGGGTGATCGTGGTGATCAACCGGCCGATGAAGGATTCGATGACCCGGACCATCAAGCTGCGCACCGAGGGCAAGACCATCGGCACGCCAGAGGCCAATGAATTGCGCGACTATGGCGTCGGCGCGCAGATTCTCGCTGAACTCGGCGTGCAGGACATGATCCTGCTGAGCAACACCCATCACACCCTGGTTGGGCTCGACGGCTATGGCCTGTCGATCGTCGGCGAACGCCCGATCCCCGGAACTGGAGTAGAATGATGGCGAAGCTGCTGATCGTCGAGGCACGCTTTTACGACCATCTGAACGACCTGCTGCTCGAAGGCGCGCGCGCCGCGATCGAGGAGGCGGGCTTTGCGCATGAGACGATCACTGTGCCGGGCGCGCTCGAGATTCCGGGCGCGGTTTCGCTGGCGGCCGAGAGCGGGCGCTATGATGCGTTCGTTGCGCTTGGCGTGGTGATCCGCGGCGAGACCTATCATTTCGAGATCGTCGCGGGCGAGAGTGCGCGCGGACTGATGGCGCTCTCCATGGACGGCGTGGCGATCGGCAACGGCATATTGACCGTGGAGAATGAGGCGCAGGCGCTGATCAGGGCCAGGCGCACCGAGAAAGACAAGGGCGGCGAGGCGGCCAAGGCGGCGCTGGCGATGCTGGCGCTGAAGGGCCGCTTCGGCTGACCATCGCCGAGATGCGGCCGCCTCCACCGCGTTATCGCATCGTCGAGCACAAGGGGCGGCTGATCGCCACCGACACCTGGGCTGAGAACCGGCCAGCGCGCGCGGAAGCGCCCCCGCCGCGCAGCGCCACGCCCCTGCCGCGCGTATCGGGATCACCCCGGCCGGTCCTGCCAGGGGCACGGTCGGAACCCGGGAGCGGCGGGATCGATGCGCTGGGTGCAGCGCTGGTGCTCGCGGTCTGCGCGGGATCTGTCGACCCTGCGGGCCAGCCGATCCTGAAAACGCTCAACTATTTCGACATCAACGGCCCGCGAGAGATCGTCCTGAGCCCGGCAAGCGCCCAAGCGTTGGGGCGCTGGCTCACCGTGACCCTCGCTGCGGCTGTCTCAGGGATCATCCTGGCATGCCTCTTTCCGGGAGCGTTCGTCGTCCTCGCCGTCCTGATCGGGCTTGGCGCGAGCGGGGCTAACACAGCGGCCCGGCCGGGCATTACCCGGTGGCTCGATCGCCTCGGCCAGGGCTGAAGGCGGGTTGAGACGAAGGCCGCTCTTACTTATACGGATGTAAGTAAGGAGATCCAGGATGGCGCTGGCGCATAGTTTCAAGGCGAACCCGCACTGGCTGCCACGGCAGAAGCCGGGCGCGATCTCCTCGATCCCGGGCGAGAATGGGCTGCCCTTTATCGGCAACACGCTGAAGCTGCTGCGGGACCCCGTCGGGTTCGGGCACCGGATGGTGAAGCAATATGGGCCGATCTATCGCAACAATGCCTTTGGCGGCCCTACCGTCACGCTGATGGGCGCTGACGCCAATGAGCTGGTGCTGTTCGATCGCGACAGGATCTTCTCGTCGGAACAGGGTTGGGGCCCAATGCTCAACCTGCTTTTCCCGCGCGGGCTGATGCTGATGGATTTCGACAAGCACCGCGCCGACCGCAAGGTGATGTCCGTCGCGTTCAAGCCCGAGCCGATGCGCCATTATGCCGAGGCGCTGAACGCCGGCATCACCCGCACCGTGGCCGGCTGGGCGAACCGGCCGATGCGATTCTACGATGCGATCAAGGCGCTGACGCTCGACCTTGCCGCTGACAGCTTTCTCGGCATGCCGCTTGGCCCCGAGGCCGACCGGGTCAACCAGGCCTTTGTCGATGAGGTACAGGCAACGATCGCGCCGATCCGTATTCCGCTGCCGGGCACGCCAATGCGGAAAGGTGTGAAGGCACGGGCCTATCTGATCGACCTGTTTCGCCGCGAGATTCCGAAGCGGCGCACCGGGGAAGGGCATGATTTCTTCTCGCAATTCTGCCGCGCGACCGACGAGGCGGGGCAACCGCTCTCCGATGACGCCATCGCTGACCATATGAATTTCCTGATGATGGCGGCGCATGACACCATCACCTCGTCGGCGACGAGCCTCATCATGCTGCTCGGGCGGAATCCCGAATGGCAGGACAGGCTGCGCGAGGAGATTGCGGGGCTGGGCCTGAACGACGAAACCGGGCTGCCTTATGGCCAGCTCGACCGGCTGGTGCTGACTGAATATGCCTTCAAGGAAGCGCTGCGGCTGATTCCGCCGGTGCCGTCACTGCCGAGGCGCGCCGTGCGCGATTTCGAGTTTGGCGGCTTTCACATACCAGCCGGCACGACGATTGGCATCAGCCCCGCTTTTACCCACAAGATGGCCGAGCATTGGACCGACCCGCAGCGCTTCGATCCGATGCGTTTCTCGCCGGAGGAGAGCAAGGGCCGGCACAAATATGCCTGGGTGCCGTTCGGTGGCGGCGCGCATATGTGCATCGGCCTGCATTTCGCGACGATGCAGATCCGGATTTTGATGGCGCAGCTGCTGAGCCGATACCGGATCGAGCTCGATGAGGGCGCGGGTGAGGAGTGGCAGGCCTGGCCCATCCCGCGGCCGCGGGATGGGTTGCCGGTTCGGTTCGTGCCTTTGGGTTAGGCCTATTCGGCCGCGACGCTCTCCAGCGTCGGGTAATCGATATAGCCCTCCGGGCCCTGGCTGTACCAGGTTGCCATGACGTCAGGATTGAGCGGGGCGCCCTTGCGCAGCCGCTCTGGCAGATCGGGATTGGCGAGGAAGGTACGGCCGAAGCTGATCGCATCGGCGACGCCTGAATCGAGCGCTTCCTGCGCCGTGCCGCCGAGATAATCCGAATTGAGCACGAGCGTCCCCGGGAACACCTGGCGGATCTCGGGCGAGAGCCTGGGCTGCTCTGCACGGCCGAACGTGCCGTCTGGTCCAGGCTCGCGCAGCTCGAGAAAGGCGATGCCGATCTCGGCCAGCGCTTTTGCGGCGGGGATGAACACCGCCTCGGGGTTGCTGTCGATCGCGCCCTGCGAATTGCCGTTGGGCGACAGGCGCACGCCGGTGCGGTCCGCGCCGGCGACGCTTGCGACACGCTCAGTGACGTCACGGAGCAGGCGAATGCGGTTCTCCGGGCTGCCGCCATGATGGTCAGTGCGGAAGTTCGAATTATCGCGCAGGAACTGGTCGATCAGATAGCCGTTCGCGGCATGGATCTGGACGCCGTCAAAGCCCGCCGCGATCGCGTTGCGGGTGGCGCGCTCATAATCGTCGAGCAGGATGGGGAATTCGTCGAGGCGCAGGGGCCGCGCCTCCTCATAATCCTGCTTGCCGTCATAGGTATGCGCATGGCCCGGCGCGGACGTTGCCGAGGAGGAGACCGGCTGGGTGCCGCTGAGGCTGGAATGGACGATGCGCCCCATATGCCAGAGTTGCGCGACAATGCGCCCACCCGCGGCATGGACTGCTGCGACGACCGGCTTCCAGGCCTCGGTCTGCTCGTCGGTCCAGAGGCCCGGCGCGAACGGCCAGCCCAGGCCCTGACGCGAAATGCCGGTCGCCTCGGTGATGATCAGCCCGGCACTCGCACGCTGCGCATAATATTCGCCCATCACCGGCTGGGGGACATGCTCGCGGGTCGCGCGGCCGCGGGTGAGCGGTGCCATCACGACGCGATTGGGCGCGGCAATCGCCCCGAACTGGATAGGATCGAAGAGGCTCGGCATAAAAATGGGTTTCCCTTTGCTACCTGACGACCCCGAGATAGGACGCTAAGGGGCGGCATGCATCAGCGCGTCGCCCCAAGAAAATCTGTTGCGTCTGAAAAGGCCGGCTCGCGCCGGTTGGGCCAAAACACCGGCTCCCACCGGCTGGCGTTCGCGGCGTTACTGGTCGCCAATGTCGCCCTGGCCTTTGGCGGCTGGTTCGTTCGGCTTGCGGATACCGGACCGGTCGCGTCGGGTTTCTGGCGGATCGCGCTGGCGACACCAGTGCTGCTCGGCCTCGCCCTGGCAAGCGGCTGGCGGCCGGAAAAGGCTGGACGCGGGCTGTTGACGGCCTTTGTGCTGGCCGGCCTCTGCTTTGCCGCCGATCTTGGCAGCTGGCATATCGGCATCCTCAAGACGACGCTCGCCAACGCGACTCTGTTCGGCAATTCGGCGACCCTGTTCTTCCCGATCTACGGCTTTCTCGCGATCCGCGCCTGGCCGTCACGGACTCAGGGGGTCGCGCTGGCAATGGCCGGCATCGGTGCGGCGCTGCTGATGGGCAGGTCCTATCAGCTCAATCCGGGCAATCTGGGCGGCGACCTGCTCTGCCTGCTCGCCGGGCTGCTCTATACTTTCTACTTCATCTTCATGGCGCGCGTCCGCCGCGCGATGGCGCCGCTGCCCGCACTCGCGCTGGCGACCGGCGCGAGCATCCTGCCGCTATTGGCGCTTTCGCTGCTGATGGGGGAGCGGATATGGCCGCAGGACTGGACGCCGCTGATCGCGCTTGCCCTGATCAGCCAGGTGTTCGGCCAGACCCTGCTGATTTATGCGCTGGGCCAGCTTTCGCCTTTGGTGGTCGGGATCGCTCTGCTCGTCCAGCCGGTGGTCGCGGCGAGCGTTGGGTGGATCGTCTATGGCGAGCGGCTTGGGCTGGCCGATCTGGTTGGTGCGGCACTGGTGGCGGTGGCGCTGGTGCTGGTTCGCGAGACGCCGCCTGTGCTTGCGCAGGTGGATGGCGAGACTAGATAGGGTTTGAGGAGAGATTTTCATGCCCGCGCTGCCCCAGGACCCGACGCTCGACGAGATTCGCGAGGGGCTCGCTGCCGGTATCGCCGCCAATGCCGCGTTCGATGGCTGGGGGGACGCGGCGCGGGATGCCGCTGCGGATGCGGCGGGTGTTGATCGCGATGTCGCGAAGGTCACGTTTCCAGGCGGGGCTGTCGATATGATCGCGGCCTGGTTCGAGGCGATCGACCGGGCGATGCTGGAAAAGCTACCGGCGGAGACGCTGGCGACGATGAAGATCCGCGCGAAGATCACGGCTCTGGTCGAGGCGCGGCTCGAGGCGATCGGCCCCAATCGCGAGGCGATGCGGCGGGCGCTGGCCATTCTGGCGATGCCGCAGAATCTGGTGCGGGCTGCGAAGCTCGGCTGGCACGCCGCTGACCTGATGTGGCGCGCGGCTGGCGATACCGCGACCGACTACAATCATTATACCAAGCGGACGATCCTGGCCGGCGTCTATGCGGCGACGGTCACCGTCTTTCTCGACGATGAGAGCGAGGGGCATACCGACACCCGCGCCTTTCTCGGGCGGCGGATCGAGGGGATCATGCAGTTCGAGAAGACCAAGGCCGGCTTTCTCGCGCGCACCGAGCACAAGCCGAGCCTGTCGCGCTTCATCGGGAGGCTGCGCTACCCGGTGGTGTGAGCGCCATGCGTAGATTTACCCATTGCGCGGCCAATAGTTATTGATAACCACTCGCAGCATGGATATGTCCTCGCCTGTGATGATGCTCCCCAGCCTCGAATCGCTGCCCCAGCGCCAGCGCGCGACCGTCGCGGCGGTCGATTGGGCTGCGCTCAGCGTGCCCGAGGCGCGGCGGCTGCGCGAACTCGGCTTTGACGAGGGCGTCGGGGTCGAGGTGCTGCACCGCGCGACGCTCGGCAAGGGGCCGATCGCGTGCCGGATCGGCCGCATGACCGTTGCGCTCCGCCGTGCCGTGGCGGGCGCCATCCGTGTTTCTCCGCTTGCCGGATAGATCGACCCACCTGTGAACGCTGCCCCGCTGGTGGCGCTGGTCGGCAACCCGAATGCCGGCAAAAGCGCCCTGTTCAACGCATTGACGGGCGCGCGGCAGAAGGTCGGCAATTATCCGGGCGTGACGGTGGAGCGGCATTCGGGCCGGCTCGCGCTGGCTGACGGGCGGCCGGTCGAGCTGGTCGATCTGCCGGGCGCCTATAGTCTCGAACCTTCCAGTCCCGATGAGCGCGTGACGCGCGACGTGGTGACCGGCACCCAGGCGGGCGAGCGACTGCCGGACGCGCTGGTCGTCGTGGTCGATGCCGCCAATCTCGACAATCATCTGCGTTTCACGCTCCAGCTGATCGCGCTTGGGCTGCCGATCGTGGTTGCGCTCAACATGTTCGATCTCGCCGAGCGCGACGGGCTGGTGCTCGATCCGGCCCGGCTCTCCGCCGAGCTCGGCGTGCCGGTGATCCCGACCGTGGCGGTGCGGCGGCGCGGGCTCGAGGAGCTCAAGGCGGCGCTGGCCGGAATTATCGGTGGCGGCGTGATCCGGGTGCGGCCGAGCGAAGGCCATATCGGTGAGGATATCGTCACGCTGCAACGCCGTGCGCGCTCGATAGCCCTGGCCGCGACACTGTCCGAAACACCGACACGGCGCTGGAGCCATGCGATCGACTCGGTCGCGCTGCATCCGGTCTGGGGGCTGGTGCTGCTCTTCACGATCCTGTTCGTGATGTTCCAGGCGGTGTTTTCCTGGGCGACAATGCCGCAGGACGCGATCACCACCGGCTTCGCCGCGCTGCAGGAACTGGTGAAGGGCGCGATGCCGGCGGGAATCCTGCGATCGCTGATCACTGACGGCATCATCGCCGGCGTTGGCGCGGTGATCACCTTCCTGCCGCAGATCCTGATCCTGTTCTTCTTCATCCTGCTGCTCGAGGCATCAGGCTATATGGTCCGCGCCGCCTTTCTGATGGACCGGATGATGGCCACGGTCGGCCTCTCTGGCCGGGCCTTCATTCCGTTGCTCTCCTCCTTCGCCTGCGCCGTGCCAGGCATCATGTCGACGCGCACCATCGAGGATGAGAAGGACCGGCTGACGACGATCCTGATCGCGCCGCTGATGACCTGTTCGGCGCGCTGGCCGGTCTATACGCTGGTGATCGGCGCCTTCATTCCGGATACGAAGGTACTGCCCTTTGTCGGCCTGCAGGGGCTGGTGATGTTCGCACTGCTGCTGATCGGGGTAGCCGGCGCCTATGGCGCGGCGCTCGTCCTGCGCAAGACGGTGACCAAGGGCGCCTCTTCGGGCTTCATGATGGAGATGCCCAAATATCAATGGCCGCGGATGGGCGATGTGCTGCTCGGACTATGGGGCCGGGCGATGATCTTCCTCAAGCGTGCCGGCACGATCATCGCGACGACGACGGTGATCTTGTGGGTGCTGTTGAGTTTCCCGCAGGTGCCCTTAGGCAGCAAGACGTCACAGGTCGATTATTCGATCGCGGGACGGATCGCCAATGGCGTCGCCGTCGTGGTCAAGCCGATCGGCTTCAACCGCGACATCGCGCTCGCGCTGATCCCCGCGATGGCGGCGCGCGAGGTCGCGGTGGCGGCGATCGGCACTGTCTATGCGATCGACAACCCCGAGAGCGAGGCCGGCGGCCAGGCGATGGCCAAGAACCTCAAGGCGCAGTGGAGCCTGCCGACAGCGCTCGCCTTTCTGATGTGGTTCGTGTTCGCGCCGCAATGCATCTCCACGATCGCCGTCACCAGGCGCGAGACCAATGGATGGAAATGGCCAGCCTTCATGGTTGGCTATTTGTTCGCACTCGCCTACATCGCAGCAGGGGCGACTTATTGGGCCGCCGTGGCACTCGGATTGTAGGAAGAAGACTATGGCGGGCAGCGTCAACAAGGTGATCCTGGTCGGCAATCTCGGGCGAGACCCGGAGAGCCGTTCGTTCCAGAATGGCGGCAAGGTGGTGAACCTGCGCATCGCCACGTCCGAGACGTGGAAGGACAAGAATAGCGGCGAGCGCAAGGAAAAGACCGAATGGCATTCGGTCGCGATCTTCAATGAAGGGCTCGCAAACGTCGCCGAGCGCTATCTGCGCAAGGGCTCCAAGGTCTATATCGAGGGCGCGCTGCAGACCCGTAAATGGCAGGACGCCTCGGGCGCCGACAAATACAGCACTGAAATCGTGCTGCAGGGCTTCAACTCGGTGCTGACGATGCTCGACGGTGCGCCTGGCGGCGGATCGGGTGGCGGCGCCGGCGGCTTTGGGGGCGGCGGCCAGCGCGACGATTTCGGCGGCAATGACGATTTCGGCGGCGGATCCTCGAGCTTTGGCGGCGGCGCGAGCCGTGGCGGCGGCGCGCCTGCAAGCGGCGGCGGCCGGAGCAGCTTCGCTGACGATCTCGACGACGACGTACCCTTCTGACCTTCTCGTGCGTTCGACCGGCATGAGGGAACCCGCACCGGCCTCACCGGCCCCCGCATCCGGCTGGCAGAACGACGAAACAGCCCGCACCGAGACATTGATCGCGCACGACATCGAATCGCTGCGCGACAATGACGACCTGAAGCGGATCACCGACTTCGCCGCCGCCTTGTGCGAGGTGCCGATCGCGCTGGTCAGCCTGGTCGAAGAACGACGCCAGACCTTTCTGGCGCGAACTGGCCTGGAGGCGACCGAAACGCCGCGCGACACATCGTTCTGCGCCTTTGCGATGCTCGATGACGCGCTGATGATCGTGCCCGATGCCCGGCTCGACTCGCGCTTCGCCGATAATCCGCTGGTGACGGGGCCGCCGCATATCCGCTTCTATGCCGGCGCGCCGCTGATTTCGGACGACGGCGTTCCGCTCGGGTCTCTCTGCGTGATCGATAAGGTGCCCCGCGACGATCTGACGCCACTCCAGCGCCAGGGCCTTGAGACGCTTGCGATCGCGGTGCTGGCGCGGCTGCGCGACAGTCGCGATGCCGCCACCTGGCGCGCGAGCGAAGATGCCACCCACCGCGCGCTCACCGAAAGCCATAACCGCTTCCGCGTGCTCGCTGACGCAATGCCGCAAATGGTGTGGTCGACCCTGCCCGACGGCTATCACGATTATTACAACGCGCGCTGGTACGAATTCACCGGCGTGCCGGAGGGATCGACTGACGGCGAGGAATGGAACGGCATGTTCCATGAGGACGATCAGCCCCTTGCCTGGGCGGCGTGGCGTCACTCGCTTGAAACGGGCGAGCCCTATCAAATCGAATACCGGCTGCGCCACGCCGACGGCACCTATCGCTGGACGCTGGGGCGCGCGCTGCCGCTGCGCGACGACAGCGGAACGATCGTGCGCTGGTTCGGCACCTGCACCGACATCCATGAGCAGAAACAGGCAAGCGAGGAGCGCGAGGTTGTCGCGCAGGAGCTGAGCCACCGCATCAAGAATATTTTCGCGGTAATCTCCGGGCTGATCGGCTTTGCGGCACGGGCCAAGCCCGAATTGAAAAGTGTCGCCGAGGATTTGCGCGATCGGATCGCGTCGCTCGGCCGCGCTCATGACTTCGTCCGCCCCCATAGCGCACAGTCACGGCCGCAGGCAGCGCAGAACAGCCTGCGCGGCCTGCTCAACGAGCTGTTCCGCCCCTATCAGTCAAGCGACGATCAGCGGATCATCATCACCGGCGGGGACATCGACATCGACGATCGCTCAGCCACGCCACTTGCCCTGCTGTTTCACGAGCTCGCCACCAATGCGACCAAATATGGTGCGCTGGTCAATCATGATGGCCGCATCGCGATCGACATCATTTCCAGCGATACGACCGTCACGCTGCGTTGGACCGAGAATGGCGGCCCGCCGGTCTGCGCGCCCGCGTCTGCCGCCGGCTTCGGGTCTCAGCTGATGGAGATGAGTGCGGCGCGGCAGCTCGGCGGCACAGTCACCCGGGACTGGCGAACCGATGGCTTGGTGGTGACGATAGATATCCCGAAAAGCGCGTTCAGCCGCCGCTGACGGCACCAACGTGTCAGCAACCGCTGACGGGTCGGCCGAGCAGGATGACGTCGTCATTGGCCGCGACATGCGGCGCAGGCGCGCTCGCCATTGCCGCCGCGGCGAGAATCGCGGCCTCACTGAACGGCTTGCGGATATAGCCGAGCGCACCATCGGCCTGACCGATCTGCCCCGGATTGGCGGTAACGAAAACGACCTTGACGCCATAGTCGCGCGCGAGCGTCATCGCGAGGCCCGGGCCGGTCGGGCCGTCGCGCAGATTGACGTCGACCAGCGCGAAATGGCAATCCGCCGCGGCCGCGAGCGCGCCATGGCTGTCGGCCGCGATCGCCGCGACCCTGTAGCCGGCATCGGTGAGGATGCGCTCCAGATCGAGCGCGACGAAGATCTCGTCTTCAACAATAAGGACCGTCTTGGGCATGGAATTTCCAGTGTTACCCGGCCAAAACACTGCGCCAAGGCGGGAAGTTCCATGATCGAGATCAATTTTTGAGCAGGAACACCGCGTGCTCGGCGAAGAAGTTCGCGCCTGCGGACGTCGTGCGCTTGTCGCCGGACAGGAACCAGGCGCCCTCCATGGTGACGCCACGCTCTCGCAGAAAAGCCCGGAAATCGTCGATCGTGACATGGTGGATGTTGGGCGTGTCGTACCATTGTTCGGGCAGCAGCCGCGTCACCGGCATCCGCCCGCCCCACAAAAGCGAGGTACGCACCCGCCAGTGCGCGAAATTGGGGAAGGAGACGAAAGCATGCCGGCCGATGCGCAGGAGATGCTCGAGCACCACATCCGGCCGCCGCGTCGTCTGGAGCGTCTGGCTCAATATGGCATAGTCGAAGCTCGCATCGGGATAGCCGGCGAGATCCGAATCAGCGTCACCCTGGATCACCGAGAGCCCGCGCGAGACGGCCGCGGCGACATTGCCGGCGTCGATCTCGAGGCCGCGGGCATCGGCACCCTTGGTATCGCGCAGCGCCGCCATCAGCGCCCCGTCGCCGCAGCCAACATCGAGGACACGGGCACCGGGCGCGACATTGTCGGCGATGATCGCGAGATCGGGGCGGAGGGTCACGCGCGCCGTCACGGCGTCACCCCTTCATAGACGTCATGAAAATGGCGCTGCATGACCAGCGTCGGATCGGCCAACGGCGACCAGCCGAGCGGCGCGTACACGCTGTGGGCGTCGCGGGTGAACAACAGCCATCGCCTCAGGCCCTGCAGATCGGGATGATCCTGCAGCCGCTGCACCATCTCGCGGGCGAGGCCGCGGCCGCTATGCGCCGGAAGCACATAGACGTCAGCGAGATAGGCGAAGGTCGCCCGATCGGTGATCACCCGAGCGAAGCCGACCTGCGCCTCCCCCTGGAACGCGCCGACGCAGATCGAGTTGCCGATCGCACGCGCGACCGTGTCATGGGGGATGCCAACGGCCCAATAGCTGGTGCTGAGAAAAGCGTGAATCGCATCGGCCTGCATCTCGGCAGTGTCGGTCGACAGGCGATAGGGCGCGGCGGTCATGTCCCCGCCCTCAGGAAACCATCGACCACGCGGTTCATTCCGGGCGAATCGAGCAGGAAGGCGTCATGGCCGAAGGGCGAGTTGAGCTCGACGAAGCTGACCGGTGCGCCGGCGGCGTTGAGGGCGTGGACGATCGCGCGCGATTCAGGCGTGGGATAGAGCCAGTCGGTATCGAAACTGACCAAACAAAAGCGCGCCTTGCTGTTCCTGAAGGCGTTGGCGAGATGGCCGCCATGCTCCTCTGCCAGGTCGAAATAGTCGGTGGCGCGCGTAATGTAGAGATAGGAGTTGGCGTCAAAGCGGTCGACGAAGCTGATCCCCTGGTGGCGCAGATAGCTCTCGACCTGGAAATCGGCGTCGAAGCCAAAGCTCTTGGCTGAGCGTGTCTGGAGCCGCCGGCCGAATTTTTCGGTGAGCCCAGCCTCGGACAGATAGGTGATGTGCGCCGCCATCCGCGCAACTGCCAGACCGGCCGCTGGTGGATCGCCATCGGCATAATAGTCGCCGCCGCGCCATTTCGGATCGGCCATCACCGCCTGGCGGCCGACTTCGTGGAAAGCGATATTCTGCGCGGTATGGCGCGCGGCTGACGCGATCACCACCGCCGCGCGGACGCGATCGGGGAAGGTCGCCGACCAGCTCAGCGCCTGCATCCCACCCATCGAGCCGCCAATCACCGCCGCCAGCGTGCCGACACCGAGATGATCAAGCAGCATCGCCTGGGCACGGACCATGTCGCGGATGGTGATGACCGGGAAGGCCATCCCCCAGGGATTGCCGGTGGCGGGATTGATCGTCGCCGGCCCTGACGAGCCGGTGCAGCCGCCCAGCGCATTGGCGCAGATGATGAAGTGCCGCTCGGGATCGACTGGCTTGCCGGGGCCGACCAGCCGGGTCCACCAGCCAGGCTTGCCCGTCACCGGGCTGATGCTGGCGACATGCTGATCGCCGGTCAGCGCGTGGCAGATCAGGATCGCATTGCCGCCATCCGCATCGAGCGTGCCATAGGTCTCGTAGCCGAATTCGACCGGCGACAGCAAAGCGCCGCCATCAAGCCGCAACGGCCCGGGCAGGGTAGCATGGCGATCAAGCCCGAAGCGTGCGTCGTCCAACATTGCCGGGTGGTTAGGCGTGGCGAGCACAGGGTTCAAGCATGGGCATGCGCGGCTAGGATTGCCTGGGCGGCCAGCCGGCCGGTCTGGGCGCCGCCATTCATATAGCCGGGATAGGCATCGGACAGATGCTCGCCGGCGAACTGGATCCGGCCCGAGAGCGCGTGGTGGCGGGGGGCATCGGCGCCTTCGACCCAGATCAGCTCGCCGAAACGGGTGAGCTGGCCGGGGCGGAAATTCACATAAGCGCCAAGCGTCAGCGGATCGCGGTGCCAGGCGGTGCGGCGGACCGCGCCCGCCATCGCCGCGCCGAAACCTGGGACCCCGCCTTCGGCCATTGCGGCGAAGTGCCTGGCGAGCGCTTGCGGATCGGCGGCATCCGCGGCCGTCACTTCGTCGCCGCCGAGGAACCAGGTCCAGACGCTGCCGGCATCCTCGGCCGGGCGAATGCCGCCGTCCCAGCCAAGCGCGGCGCCGGCGCGGGGATCGGTTTGCCACAGCTCGCCGCCGCGCCCGATCGTCGCCTCCCAGGGGCGTGACGTCATGACGGCTTGGATCTTCTCATTACAGCCGAGATCGACCTGCTGGATGAACTGTCGCCACAATGGAGACAATGGCAGGCGGAAGTCGATCGTTCGCAGCAGCGGCGCCGGCACCGCGACGATGACCGCACCTGCCTCCACCACCGTCCCGTCAAGGAAAAGCAGCCGAACACCAGCGCCATGCGCTTCGATCCGCGCCAGCCGCCTGCCCGTCTCGATCCGGTCTTGAAGCTTTGCCGTCATTGCGGCGATCAGCGCGCCGCTGCCGCCCTCGATCAGATAGCGTTCGTCGCTGCGGCTGAGCACGTCGATCCGATCGCCCTCGACGGTGGGGAGGTTGAAGACCAGCTCGATCGCCGAGGCCTGGCCGGGCTCGACGCCATATTCAGTGCGGCTGGTCGCCTCCATCAGATGGCGCACCCAGGGCTGGCGCAGCTTGTCGGCATGAGTGTCGAGATAGGCGGCGATCGAAAGCCGATCGAGTTCGCGCGCGGTGCCGACATAATCCTTGTCCAGCCGATCCGAATCCGCCCCGATCTGCGCCGCGATCGGCCGCAGCGCCTCGGCAAGCGCACCGGCGGACAGCTCGGCACCGCCCGCCAATATGGCGGCACGATGGTCGCCGCCCTTGCGATCGATCAGGCCGACGCCGAAGTCCTTTGCCAGCGCGTGCATATCGGCATGGTCGGAATTGACGAGCTGGCCGCCGATTTCGAGTGGTACTCCGCCTTGCGCACCCCCTCCTGCTGGGCCCCCTCCTGCTGGACGATGCGTGAACATCCGGCCACCGAGCCGCGGCCTTGCCTCATAGACCCGCGCGTCGACACCGGCCCGGGTCAAATGCCAAAGTGCCGTCATACCGGCGATGCCGCCACCGATGATCGCCACCGGCCCCTTGGGTGGCGCGGCGCGGAGCGGACGGGGAAGGGCAGCGGACAGGCTGGTCGCGCCGAGCGCGAGCAGCACCGCGCGGCGGGTCTGGCCGGCGGTGCCCGCGACCGGCGGTTTCTCGCCGGCCGCCCGCAGGTTCAGCCTGCGCGCCTCGCCGAGCGCATTCCAGAATGTCGAGCTGCCGCGCATTACGCCTTTCCCCTGCTTTTGGATTACCTAGCAGGAGTGTGGCTGAGCGCCAGCTTGCCTTGGCGAGGACCATGAGCCATGCGGGCGCCATGCTTCCCTTTGCCCGCATCACCATCATCGGAATCGGACTGATCGGCTCCTCGATCGCGCGCGCGGTGCGCGCCGAGATGCCGACAGTGCGGCTGACTGGCTATGATAGTGACAGCGAGGTTCGCGCCACCGCCGACCGGCTCCAGCTGTTCGACGATGTCACTGATACGGCGGGGGCCGCGGTGATCGATGCCGATCTCGTCATTTTCTGCGTGCCGGTGGGGGCGATGGGCGCCGCCGCCGCCGAGATCGCCGGCGACCTGCCCGCCGAGGCGATCGTCAGCGATGTCGGGAGCTGCAAGGCCGAGGTCGTGCGGGCGCTGGCCGAGGCGCTGCCCGGCGCGACGATCATTCCAGCCCATCCAGTGGCCGGAACCGAGCGCAGCGGCCCCGAGGCGGGGTTCGCGACCCTGTTCCATGGCCGCTGGTGCATCATCACGCCGCCTGAGGGCGCCAATCCACTCGGCGTTGAGCGTGTCAGCGAATTCTGGCGCCGGCTGGGCGCCGAGATCGAGATCATGGCGCCCGACCATCATGACCGGGTGCTGGCGATCACCAGCCATTTGCCGCATCTCATCGCCTATACCATCGTCGGCACCGCCTCCGACATGGAGGAAGTGACGCGAAGCGAGGTGATCAAATATTCAGCGGGCGGTTTCCGCGACTTCACCCGAATTGCCGCTTCCGACCCGACGATGTGGCGCGACGTGTTCCTCGCCAATCGCGAAGCGGTGCTCGATATGCTCCAGCGCTTCTCTGAGGATCTCTCGGCGCTGCAGCGTGCGATCCGCTGGGGCAAGGGCGACGAATTGTTCGATCTCTTCACCAAGACCCGCGCAATCCGTCGTGGCATCATCGAACAGGGCCAGGACGATCCGGCCCCCGATTTCGGGCGGACCCACGACTAGAATCTATCCTGCGCGTTGCGCCGGGCGAACCCGCCCCTCAAAAATAGGTATATTTCCGGAGAATCCTTGGGTTCAGTCCCCCGCTAAACGAAATTCGCCGACCGAAACGCCTTGGGCGCGAGCCGATTACGGTGGCCAAAAGTCGGTTGGGCGGTCGCATCGCAGGCGACCGCCCGGCCGCACCAACCTTTTGCAAAAAACATTTCAAAACAAGGTGATACCCAAGGCCGGGATCGGCCAAACGGTGACGTCAGCTGCCGAGTTGGCCGCGCACCGCTCCCCTGGGGAACGCCGCGGTGTGGACATTGACATAATAGTCCGACGGAGCGGCGAGAATGGCCGCGATCACGTCGGGCGCGACGGGCTTGCAGCCTTTCGAGCTGCCGGTCGCCGGAGCATCGAGCGGCACAATCACAGGACCGGCAGCGCCGACCACGCCCTTGTGGATATGCGCCATCGTCGCCGCATCGATTCCGCTCACGCTCAGCGTATAACAGACCTGCCCCTTTGCGGCATCGACCGTAACGCTGGCCGCGCCGGTGCCGTCAGGATCGCCGGCGGGCACTTCCGCCGCGCCGCTGAGTGCCGTCTTCAGCGTGACTGGATCCGCTGCGAGCGCAGGGGAAAAAGCGACCGCCGCAGCGGCCAGAGCCAGGACCATCCGCATCGCATCCTCCTCATCTAAAATGGGACGCGCGAACTGCGCGCACAGGAAAAGTGTGAGACCAGGCCGGACGCAGGTCAATGGTCGTCATAGCGCCCGGCGATCGACTGTGCCGGCGCTGCGCCGGGAAGGCGCATCACGCGTCACCGATAGCTGACGACTTCATATTCGATCCCGTCCAGATCGAGGAAATAGAAGCGGCGGCCCGGGTCGTAGTCGCCGTGCGAGAAGGGGACCAGACCGGCGGCAACGACCCTTGCCTCGGTCGCGTCGAGATCGTCCACTTCGACACCGACATGGTTGAACGGACGGCCCTTGATGAAATCGTCGTCCGAATAACTTTCGTCTTTGCCGGTGTAGAGCGCCATATAATGTTCGCCCGACCCGACATGGATCGTATGGCCGCCGTCGCGCGCTTCCCCCGCCCAGCGGACGTGCCAGTCGAAAACGTCGATCAATATGGCGGCGGTCCGTTTGGGATCCCGCACCGTTACATTCACATGCTCGATTCTGAGCGACGCCATCTTCGTCTCCATGTCCAAACAGGGCAGAGCCCCGATTTGCGAGTCGTACAACCTCAAGCTAAGGTGAGGTCAAGCTTGGATTCCGGGACCGAATTGGAGACGCGACATGGCCGAATCGCAGCTGTTGACGATCGGCGCGTTGGCGCGGCGCACCGGCATGTCAGTCTCCGCGATCCGCTATTATGAGGCGCGCGGACTGGTCAGCGCGATTCGTACCGGCGGCAATCAGCGCCGCTTCCTGCGATCGGACATCAGGCGGCTGTCCTTCGCGCTGATTGGCCAGCAACTCGGACTGACGCTGGGCGAGATCGAGGTCGAGCTGGCCACCCTGCCGCATGGCCGCGCGCCGACCCTGAGCGACTGGCAAGGGATCAGCGCAAGGATTCACGCTGCCCTGGACGCGAAGATCAGGATGCTGGAGCGGACGCGCGACCTGCTGGACGGGTGCATCGGCTGCGGCTGCCTCTCGCTGGAGCGCTGCGCGCTTTACAATCCCGGCGACCGGGCATCACGGGCGGGAGCGGGGCCTCGGTTCCTGCTGGGCGATCGGGCCGGGGATTTTGCGGAGGGGTGACGGACCGTCCCATTTCCTTCTGAAGAGTTTTGACGGATGGGAGAGAGCCGCGCATGCTCAGGATCATGGCCAGCCATTTGAACATTGTCGTGGTCGATAGCCGAACCTCCGGCGACCATCAGGCACGGATCATTGTCGACGAAATTGACTGGCTCGGAGGCGATTATCTCGGGCTCGATCCTTCCGAACTGGTGTCTCAGCTCGCCTCGTCCGGAACAGCGCGCCTGATCGTGGGTCGTTGCGCATGCGGATGTGCGGGCTGCGACGATGTCGTGGTGGAGGTTCGACGGACCGATGATCAGACGGAGTGGAGCAAAGATGGGTGCTGCATCTCCTTCGACAATGAGCAGTACGACATCGAGCTGGAGAGATTCTCTCTGGATCGCACCTGGGAGACGGTTGGCCGCCAGGTCGAACGAGAGGTCGGCTACATTTTCGAGCACGCGATCACAGCCGACGGCCTGAGTTTCGACTGGGCATCGACCCGCTTTCGACCCAGCCCGTTGAATATGGTCAGTCTTTCATTCTCGAAAGGCGGGGAGCAAAAGGTTCTCGAGTTCAATTGGGACGGGACGACGTTGCAAAGCGCATTGGATGCAGCTCGCTCGCTCTACGACGAGCAATTCCGGCGCGATTGAGCGCCCCACCCGGGACTATCGCTCTGCGCCAGCAGTCCCCGTTTCCTCCAATGCGTTGATTTCCGCGTGCACCCGCCGCTCCGCCTCCGCTCGGGGCAAGCCCGGCGGGATCGGCTCGCCGAAGCGAAATGTCACCACGCCAGCGTGCTTTGGCCCGTGCCTGGGCCAGACCAGCCCGGAATTGATCGCGACCGGGATCACCGGGATCTTGAGCATCTGATAGAGGCCGGCGAACCCCGCACGCAGCGGCGGCTGTTCGCCGGGCGGGACGCGGGTGCCTTCGGGGAAGATCAGGATCGAGCGGCCGAGCGCGAGTTCGGCCTGGGCTTCGCGCACCATGCGGCGGAGCGCGCCGGCGCTTGCCTCGCGATCGACGACGATGACGCCATATTTCCGCGCCGCCCAGCCCCAGACCGGGATCGAGGCAAGCTCCTGCTTCATGACGATGGCCGGAGTGCGCAGCATGCGGCCAAGCTCGAGCGTTTCATACATCGCCTGATGCTTGGCGGCGTAGATGACCGGCCCATCGGCATAGAGCTCGCCTTCGAGGCGGCGGTGGATGCCGAGGATATGCTCCGTCGTCCAGCCGTGGAATTTCGTCCAGAGATGGGTGTGGACGATCAGTGCCTTGCGCCCGAACAAGGTGGTGATCGGCGTCAGCAGCACGATCGGCAGCGAACCGGTGTAGAAGACGAGCATGAAGGCGATGGTGCGCAGCCAGTTCATGCGCCGAGCCCAAGCCAGAGTGCGACGCGGCGGACCAGCAGCTTGTTGTACTCGTTGATCAGCATGCCGAAGCGCGGGTTGTTCGGCACGCCGTCCGCCATCACCGTGACATCAGCGCCCAGGGCGTTGGTGAGCTCGAGCCGGGCGCGGGCCATGTGCCAGTTCGAGGTGACGAGGCGGATCGAGCGATAATGATGATGCTTCACCCAGGCGGCAGTCTCCTCCGCATTCGAACGGGTGTCGACGGCTTCATGGCCGAGATCGATACAGCAGGCGAACAGCGCCGGCGAGGCGCGATATTCCAGGGCGAGCTCGACCGGGCGCACCTGGGGCGCGACGCCGCTGATCAGCATCCGTTGCGCCTCATGCTTTTCGAGCAGCGCAATGCCGTGATCGATCCGCCCCGGCGAGCCGGTCAGCACAACGATGCCGTCAGTCTTCACGTCGCCGAGCGGGGCCGGCATGCCGATCGCGAACAGGGCGAAGCCGAACGCCCAGAGCAGGACGATGACGCCAAGAATGCGCAGAATCACAGGATTCGACTCAGCGCGCCGAGCACGGCGAACCGCGCAGCCCAGGTGGCGAGCAGCGCGAACGAGATCGGCAGCAGGCCAAGCAGCAGCCAATCCCGGCTCGACAGGGTAAGGCCGCCGAGCAGATCCGATCCCAACGCCGCGAGCTGCAGCCCGACCAGGGCAACCGTGCCCATGGCAAAGGCGGTGCCGAGGATACCGCCGAACAGCGTATCGAGCGCGATCCGGCGCTGGAACAGGCGCGCGACCTGAACGTCAGTCGAGCCGAGCATGTGCAGCACCTCGATCGTGTCGCGGTGCGATTCGAGCCCGGCACGGGCGGCAAGCAGGACGACCGCGCTGGTCGCCGCCGCCATCAGCACCACCAGCCCGGCCGAGAGCCAGGTGACCATGTTCATGAAATTGCTGACCGGCGACATCCAGGCTTCGTGTCGATCGACCCGGGCGGCGGGCGCCACCGCCAGCACGGCGCGCGTGACCCGCGCAACGGTCGCATCAGTGCCGACGCCGAGATCGACATCGATCATTGCCGGGACGGGCAGATCGGGATCCGCCCCGTCGGCGCCGAGCCAGGGCCTGAGCAGTTCGGCGAGCTGGGCGCGATCGACCTGATGGACCTTGGTGACCTGGGGCATTTGCCTGAGCGCAGCCAGGGCGGCGGCGGTCTGCGCTTCGCGGGCGCGATCGACCGGCTCGACGATCTGCACCGTCAGCCGCCCGGCAAGCTGGTGATCGAGCAGGCTCGCCGCCGACAGCGTGCCGAGCCCAAGCGCCGCGGCGAGCACCGTCAGGAACAGCATGATCGCCATGATCCACGTCATCGCCCGTGTGCCCCGGCTCTCGTCGAGCAGGCGGCGATCGGCGGCTGAGGTGATCAGGCGGACGCTCATGCGTCCGATTCCTGACCCGGCTTGACCGGCGGGAAGCGCAGCGACCCGGTGGGATCGAGCAGACGCCCTTTGTCGAGCCGCATCATATGCGCGTTGGGGATGCGGCCGAGCAGGTGGAAATCATGCGTCGCGACCACCACGGTCGTGCCGAGCCGGTTGAGCGAATCGAACAGATGGAGCAGCCGCTCGGCCATATCGGGATCGACGTTGCCGGTCGGCTCGTCGGCGACGAGGATTTCGGGCCGGCCGATCACCGCGCGGGCGATGGCGACGCGCTGCTGCTCGCCGCCCGAGAGCGTTGGCGGCTTTGCCTCCACCCGGTCGGACAGGCCGACCCAGGCGAGCATCTCGCGCACCGGCGCCTCGACGTCACTTTCGGGCACGCCCGAGACCCGCAGGGGAAGCGCGATATTGTCATAGGCGGACAGGTGCGGGAGCAGCCGGAAATCCTGGAACACGACACCGATGCGGCGGCGAAAGCCCGGCAGGCGTTTGCGGGGGAGCGTCACCGCATCCTCGCCGAACAGGCGGATCAGGCCGCGGCTGGGGCGCTGCGAGAGATAGAGGAGCTTGAGCAGTGACGTCTTGCCAGCACCCGAGGCGCCGGTGAGAAAATAGAAGGAGCCGGTCGACAGGGTGAAGCTGACGTCGGACAGCGTCTCCTGGCCGCTGCCATAGCGTAGCCCTACATTCTCGAACTGGACGATATTCGCCATAAATCGGCGGTGCCGCTCACTGATCGTTATGCCCCGCCCCCGCCATCGCACGATCGGGGCGCGCGCCACAAGCAGGGGTGTGCGTATGGCGACAGCCCTTACGGATAATCACGGCCATTGCGAGAATTACGGACAGGCCTTAGTTCAAAGTCAGGCGCCCAGGGCCGGGGCGCCGGAAGCGAATGTCGATGATCCTCGAATGCAGCCAGTGCCGGACTCGCTACCTCGTTCCCGATTCAGCGGTCGGGCCCGAGGGCAGGACAGTGCGGTGCGCCGCATGCAAGCATAGCTGGTTTCAGCCCGGCAATGTGCTCGATCTCGTCGCCCGCGCCGAAGCGGGGGCGCCCATTGCCCCGACGCCGGCCCCGCCACCGCCGCCCCCGCCACCTGACGTCGAGATCGCGCCGCCGGGCTCCGCACCGAGCTATGAAGACTTCGCCCATCAACCGCCCGTTCGCCCGCGCCGCAACCCGGCGCGGCGCTGGACGATGGCTGCCTTTGCCGCGGGGATCGCGATGATGGTCGGCGCCGGGGCGATCCTGTGGAGCGGCGCGCCGGGGCTCGCCAAGCAGTTCGGCCTGCAGCTCGGCCCTGAAGAGACGCCGCTGAAGATCATCAGCAACCCGATCGATCGCCGCGACCTCGACAATGGCAGCACGATGTTCGCGATCAGCGGCAAGGTGGTGAACCCGACCAATATGCGCCAGCATGTCCCCGACATCCGCGTCGAGCTGAAGGATGCGCAGAACCGGCTGGTCTATGGGTGGACGATCCGGCCCGAGGCGACGACGCTGGCCCCGCAGGGACACCTTGAGTTCAACAGCGCGAAACTCGATGTGCCGGTCAATTCGAAGCGGATGCTGCTGAGCTTTTCCGGCGATTCCGAGAACTGATCAGGGCGAAACGGCCGCCATGGAGCGCAGCCGCGGCGACCATGCCGCCACCTGACGCCCAGACCAGCCCCGGCAGCCCGAACCCTGCATGGATCAGCCACCAGCCGACCCCGCCCGTCACCAGGAAATAGGCGATGATGCTGTTCACGCCCGCTGCGACCTGATCGCCGAGCGAGCGCAGCGCGTAGACGAAGACCACCTGCACCCCGTCGAACAGGATGAAGGGCGCCCATAAGGGCAGCATCGCCAGGGCGAGACCATGGACCTCTGCGGTGGCAGGGAAGGCGCCGACGACGCCGGCCCGGCCGATCACCAGCACGGCGGCGAGGCAGGCGGTGAGCAACGCCGCCACCCCGACTGCGATCAGGGTGCGGGGGATCGCGGCTGCGGGATCGCCCTCGCCGACCGCGTTGCCGGCGCGCACTCCGGCTGCCGAGCCCAGCCCGAGCGCGACGGCGAAGGTGACGTTGTGGATCGAGAAGACGATCTGAAAGGCGTGAGCCGACGCGTCCCCGAGTTGGGTTGAGAGGGCGATCAGGATCGAGAAGCCGGCAAGCTCAAGCCCCGAGGCGATGGCTGGAACCACGCCGAAGCGGGCGAGACGCGCAATGCCGATCGGCACCTGGCGCCATGACGCCGTGGAGAGGTCGTGAACGCCGCGCTGGCTGGCGCGCGGCAGGGTCCATGCCGCGCCGAGCATCGCCGCCGCTCCGACCGCCGAGGCGATGGCGGTCGCGGTCGCGGCGCCCACCGCCCCGAGCGCGGGCAGGCCGAGATGGCCGCCCGACAGGGCCCAGGCGAGCAGCGCGTTGAGCGGCAGGATCGAGAGATTGACGACCATCACCCGGCGTGGGCGGCTGACGCCCTCCAGAAAATAGCTGACCGCGACGATCACCAGCTGGAACGGGAAGGAGACGCCCATCACCTGCACGACCCGGGCGGCCTTTGGCATGAGCTCCTCCGTCACGCCCATGAAGGCGAGCATGGGGCCTGCGAACAGGAGCAATGTGAGGCCGATCGCCAGGCCGAGCAGCAAGGCAAGCACCAGCCCTTCGCGCAGCACGCCGCCGGTGCGCTTCAGATCGCCGGCGCCGTCCGCCCGCGCGGTGAAGACGAGGATGCCCGAGAGACCGGCAAGACCCGCGACGATCGCGACGAAGGTCAGCGCGCGGCTCGCGCCGAGCGCCGCGACCTCGGCGGTGCCGACCAGCCCGACCAACACCACGTCCGTGACGTGGAGAATCGTCCAGTTGAGGCTGGTCAGCATCACCGGCCAGGCCAGGGCAAGGATGCGGCGCGTCTCGTCTGCAATCGGGGTGGCGGAGATGCGCGGCATGCCGCCCTGCTAACGTCCATGGCGCGATCAGGATAGGTGCCCCGCTATCGGCGGTTGCTATCGGCGCGGCACCTTGCTAGGGGCGCTCCCCTACCAGCTGCCGGGGCTTGTCCGGCGGTGTTTCACGTGCGGCCGTGGCGGAACTGGTAGACGCGCAACGTTGAGGTCGTTGTGGGCGAAAGCCCGTGGAAGTTCGAGTCTTCTCGGCCGCACCACATTCTCTTCGAAGAACCGGTCATGACCGGCATGGGGCGGACGGATGCTGATCCGTCCGCCTCTTTTCTTGTCCGCCGCGGATGATTTTCGCCGCCGATAGAACCTTCACGCAAAGCTTTGGCACCAACGGATCGAGCACGCTACACTAGCGTTACGCAACCGAGTGCACCCGAAACGTGAAGCAGTTCGCGTCCGCCGAAAGCCAATCTTGCCAGAGATATTTGCTCATCTGAACGCGATCGGCACGGCCGTTCCCGACCATGATATCCACCACGCCTTTATCGACTGGGCGCAGAGTCGGATCGAGGACGAGCGCGCCGCGAAACTGTTCGCGCGGATGGCGGCACGATCGGGGATCGACCATCGCTGGTCAGTTCTCGATCGCACCGCGGGCGGCGGATCGCCCGTGGCGGCGACCGGCTTTTATGCGCGGCCCGAGCTGCCTGGCACCGCCGAGCGGATGCGGCTTTATGCCGAGACAGCGCCGGTGCTCGGGATGGCGGCGATCGCGGATCTGGAGGCGAAGGTTTCGCTTGCGGGCATCACCCATTTCATCGTCGCGAGCTGCACCGGCTTCGTGGCACCTGGGATCGACCAGATCATCGCCAGGCGGATCGGGCTCTCCTCTTCAGTCGAGCGGTTGCTGATCGGTTTCATGGGCTGTTATGCGGCAGTCGCGGCGGTCCGGACCGCGCGGCACATTGTCCGGTCTGAACCGCAAGCGCGGGTGCTTGTGCTGTGCGTCGAGCTGTCGACGCTGCATCTCCAGGCGGTCAGCGAGGTCGAGCCGCTGCTCGCGATGCTTCAGTTCGGCGATGGCGCAGCGGCAGCGCTCGTCACCGCAGAGCCCCTGGGCCTCGCGATCGGCCAGCCCTTTGCGACGACGCTGCCTGATTCGGCGGAGTTGATCCGCTGGGACGTCACGGACAGCGGCTTTGCGATGCATTTGTCGGGCGAGGTGCCAGCGCGGATCGCGGCCGGGCTCGCTGACCCGGATTTCGCCGCCGCCGCCACCGGCGGTCGCGCGCCGGCCGAGATCGACAGCTGGGCGGTCCACGCCGGGGGGCGATCGATCCTCGATGCGGTCGAGCATAGCCTCGGTTTGCCGCCAGCAGCGCTGGCCGCCTCACGCGGCGTGCTGGCCGACAACGGCAATATGTCTTCGGCGACATTGATGTTCGTGCTTGCGCGGTTGCTCGCCGGACCACCGATCGCGGATGGTGTCGCGCTCGCCTTCGGGCCGGGGCTCGCCGCCGAGGGTTTCGGGTTCCGGGGCGCGGCATGACCGGCCTCGCCACCCGCGCCATCGCCGAGGAGCTGATGGACAGCGAGGATCTCGACGCGGCGACCTATGCCGACGTGGTGGGCGATCTCGCCCGGGTGAATGCGATCACCATGGCCGCACGGCCGACACTCGATTTCCTCGCACGGGGCAGCAAAGGCATGACGTCGCTCCGTCTGCTTGATGTCGGGTTCGGCGATGGCGACATGCTGCGGCGGATCGCGCGCTGGGCGAAAAAGCGGGGGATCGCCGCCGAGCTGGTCGGGGTCGACCTCAATCCGCGCAGCGAACTTGCCGCGCGGGCGCATACCCCGGAGGATCTCGCCATACGCTATGTGACCGGCGATTATGCCGATCTTGGCGGTGAGGGCTGGGACTTCGTCATCAGCAGCCTGGTCGCGCATCATATGACGCATCCGCAACTTGTCGCGTTCCTGCGCTTCATGGAGGCTGAAGCGGGGCGCGGCTGGCTGATCAACGACCTGCATCGCCACCGCTTTGCGCATTGGGGCTTCCCGATCCTGGCGCGGATCGCCGCCTGGCACCCGATCGTACGTCACGACGGCACGCTCTCGATCGCCCGCTCCTATCGCCCTGACGAATGGCCGCCGATCCTCGCCGAGGCGCGTGTTTCGGCACGGGTCTACCGCGCCTTCCCGTTTCGATTGTGCGTCGAAGCGCTGCGCTGATCGTCGGCGGCGGGCCGGCTGGGGCAAGCGCGGCAATTTTGCTCGCCCGCGCCGGACTGCCGCATCTGCTGGTCGAGCGGAACCGCGAGGCCGGCGACGCCCTGTGCGGCGGTTTCCTGAGCTGGCGCACGCTCGACGCGCTGCGCAGCCTTGGCGTCGAGGCCGAAATGCTCACGCGGGCGCGCGTAACCAAGGTCAGGCTGTTTGCCGGCGGCAAGGTGGCCGAGGCCACCCTGCCGCGCCCGGCGCTTGCCGTTTCGCGCCATCGGCTCGATTCGGTTCTGCTCGCGCAAGCTATAAGGGCTGGAGCGGCAATCGAGCGTGGCGTCGCCGTGAAGACGATCGAGGGAAGGATCGCTCGACTACAGGATGGTGCCGACCTCGCTGGCGACGCGCTGTTCCTCGCCAGCGGCAAGCATGATGTTCGCGGGCTCACCCGGCCGGCCGAAGCGCGGGGCACCGATCCGACGCTCGGCCTGCGGGTTCGGCTCAACGCCTCGCCTGCACTCGACCGGCTGGTCGGCGGGGCGATCGAGCTGCATCTGTTCGATCGCGGCTATATGGGCGTGGTGCTGCAGGAGGATGGCAGCGCCAATTGCTGCATGGCGGTCCACCGATCGCGGCTGACAGAGGCGGGCAGCCCCGACCGCCTGCTCGACGCGCTGGCGCGGGAATGCCCGTGGCTCAGCGAGCGGCTCGCACAGCGCAGCGGCAGCGAGCCAATCGATGCGGTCGCGAACATACCTTATGGCTGGCGAGCGCGCGCTGGCGAGGCTGGGCTGTTCCGGCTGGGCGACCAGGCCGGGGTGATTCCTTCGCTTGCGGGCGAGGGCATGGGAATCGCGATCGCAAGCGGTATCCGCGCTGCCAACGCCTATGCCGGGGGCGGGGTAGAAGCGGCGATTCCCTTTCAGGCCAGGCTCGCCCGCGACCTTGCACGGCCAATCGGGATCGCCAGCCTGATTCGGGCTGGTGCGGAGCGTCCGCGCCTCGCACGCGGTGCGACTGCGATCGCCCGGCACATGCCCCTATTGGTCGATGCCGTCGCGCGACTGACCCGGATCAACCATTCGCACCTTGACCAGCCGCCCGCTCGGCTGGAAAGCTGATTGGCATGGACCATTTGACCCTTTCCGAAGCCGAATGGCGCAAGAAGCTCTCGCCCGAGCAATATCATGTGCTGCGCGAGGCAGGCACTGAGCCAGCCTTTTCAGGGCGTTACGACAACAACAAGGCTGACGGCATCTATCGCTGCGGCGGCTGCGCCAACCCGCTGTTCGACAGCGCCGACAAATATGATTCGGGATCGGGCTGGCCGAGCTTCACCCAGCCGATCGCGCCAGAACGCGTGACCGAGCATAGCGATGTCAGCCACGGCATGACCCGCACCGAGGCGCGTTGTACGCGGTGCGACGGGCATCTCGGCCATGTCTTCCCCGATGGTCCGCCACCGACCGGACTGCGCTATTGCATCAATTCGCTCAGCCTCGATTTCCGCGCACGCAGCGCCGATGCTAACGGCGAAGCAGCGGCCTGAGACTTTTCGTTCAGTCGCGCCGGTTCATACCCTGTCCATCAAAGCTGCACCAAAAGCCCATGATGCCGACGTCTTGTTTGCTTAACCGTTAGGGCTTATCCCGCAAACGCCCCATGGCCAGCCTCTCCCTGCCATCCCTGCCCCCGATCTGGCGCCGCCGGCTGATGCTGACGCTGCGCATATTCGGTGTGATGTTCGTCCTCGGGCTGATCGCGCTGATCGTCGCTGTCTATATCCAGAAGGCGCAGCTGCCGAGCTTCGACGAGCTCAAATCCTCGCCCAACGGCCAGATGATCCGCGTCCATGCCGCGGACGGCACGGTGATCGTCTCGATCGGGCCGAGCTATGGCGAGTGGCTGAGCTACGACAAGATTCCGCCGGTGATGCGCGACGCAATGGTCGCGGTTGAGGATCGCCGCTTCCGCTCGCATCTCGGCATCGATCCGATCGGGCTGATGCGCTCGGTCAAGCTGGTGGTCGTCAATCGCGGCAGCGGCAAGCGGATCCAGGGCGCGTCGACCATCACCCAGCAGGTCGCGCGGACGATCTTCCTGTCGAACAAATATGATCTCGGCCGCAAGGGCCGCGAGGCGCTGCTCGCGCTCGCGATGGAGCGCAAATTCAGCAAGGACCAGATCCTCGAACTCTATCTCAACAAGGTCTATTTCGGCGGCGGCGCCTACGGAATCGATGCCGCTTCCCGCAAATTCTTCGGGCATGGCGCCGATCATCTGACCCTGTCGGAAGCCGCGGTGATTGCCGGCCTGGTGAAGGCCCCTTCGATCTATTCGCCGACCGCCGATGCCGATGCCGCGGTCGGCCGCGCCGGAGTCGTGATCCAGCTGATGGTCGATACCGGCAAGATCACGCCGGCACAGGCGGCTGCGGCCAACCCCAAGGCGATCACCCTCGCGCCCGAGCCCAGGCAGAACAGCGTCCGCTACTTCACTGACTGGGCGCTGCCCCAGCTCGACACGATGATCGACGAGACGAACCGGCCGCTTGAGGTGTGGACGACGCTCGACCTCAACATGCAGCGCGCCGCCGATGACGCGATCCGTGCCAATGCGCCGGCCGGGGCGCAGGGCGCGCTTGTCAGCATCGATCGGGACGGTGCAGTGCGCGCGATGGTCGGCGGCACTGATTATGTGACCTCCAACTATAACCGCGCAACCAAGGCTGAGCGGCAGCCGGGATCTTCGTTCAAGCTGTTCGTCTATCTCGCCGCGCTCGAAGCTGGCCGCAAGCCCGACGACACCGAGGTCGACGAGCCGATCACGATCAACGGCTGGAGCCCGCACAATGATTCGCGGCACAACTCCGGGCAGATGACGCTGCGCACCGCCTTTGCCTATTCAGTGAATACCGTGGCGGCGAAGCTCGGCCAGCAGGTCGGCTTCGGCACGGTCGCCGATATGGCGCGGCGCTTCGGCGTCACCACGCCGATCAACACCTATCCCTCGATGGTGCTCGGCTCCTCCGACGTTCATCTGATCGACATGACGCGCGCCTTTGCCAGCGTCGGCAACAAGGGTGTCGCGGTGAACCCCTATGGCATCACCAAGGTGACTGCGAATGGCGAGGTGATCTATCAGCAACAGATCGACCGCAGCCATGTGCTGGTGGCCCCCTATGTCGCCGCCCAGATGATCGATCTGCTCCAGACCGCGGTCAACACCGGCACCGGCAAGGCAGCGCAGATCGGCCGGCCGGTTGCTGGCAAGACCGGCACCACCTCCGCAAGCAAGGATGGCTGGTTCCTCGGTTTTTCGAGCGGGCTGACGACGGGCGTATGGATGGGCCGCGACGATGCCAAGGCGATCCCCGGGCTGCATGGTGGCACCGCGCCGGCGCGCGCCTTTGCCGCGTTCATGAAGCCTGCCACCGCGAATCGGCCGATCGAACAGTTCGAAACCCAGGTAACCCTGCCCGATTTCCAGCTCGAGCCTGATCAGGAATTCGGCCAGCCCGACAATGGGATGTTCGTCGACGAGAATGGCGATCCGATCCCGCAAAGTGGCGAGCAGCTGCCCGACCAGCTGGTCGATCCCGACGGCAATCCGCTGCCGCCGGGCGATAGCCGCCCCGCCGCCCGGCCCGAAAAGCTCGATCAGGACTGGATGGACCATGTTCTTGGCCGCGATACGCCGCGACCCCAGCGAGCCCCCGGACGGACGCCCGAACCCCGGGATCGCCCGCCTGCTACCCTGCCGCCGGAACGGCCGGGCGACCATCCTCAGGAATAATCGCGCCCGATCCAGTGCAGCGCAGCGCCATTGGCACGTAGCCAGGCGCTCGAACGGGCGGGATCGTTTTCATCGAGGTGCTTGACCAGAGCGTGGAACTCGGCCCCGTGATTCATATGGATGCGGTGCGCGACCTCATGCGCGACGGTGGCGCGCCGCACGAAATCAGGCGCGAGGATCAGTCGCCAGCTATAGCGGATCGCGCCGGTCGAGGCGCAGCTTCCCCAGCGCGCGCGCGGATCGCCGATCGCGACCTTGGTCACCCCCACACCCGCGCGGGCGGCGAACTCAGCGGTTTCAGCGCTCAACACACGCAACGCCTCGCGCTTCAGCCAGGATTCTATTCGCCGCGCTAGGCCATCACGCGGACCGCCACAGCGCAATACGTCCCGCTCACGGACGATCCGGCGCGACTCCGCTTCGCGCCATTCAATCACCAGTTCCGAATCGCCAAAGGGAATAGTGCCGCCCGGCAGGAACGGGCGCGGCCGCGGCAGGCGCGCCTGTTGCGCCGCGATCCAGGCCTGCTGGCCCTCAGCCCAGAGCAGCGCCGATTTGACCGGCGCGCGGGTCGGCAAGGTCAGCCGGACCCGGCCGCTTGCAGGATCGACCGAGAGCTTGGCGCGGCGGGCGCGGGCGTTGCGGACGATCTCGACCGGTGCGCTCACAGCTCGCGATCAACCAGATGATGCTCCAGATCACCGGCGTCATCCTCGGAAATCGTCCAGCCGCGAACGGATTCGCCGGCGCGGTGGACTGCATCCCGATCGCCGCAGACCAGATAATGCCAGCGCGGCAGCGTCTCACCGGCGGCGCGCAGGCGATAGGCGCAGGTCGCCGGCAGCCAGTCGATGGTGCGGACATTGTCGCGGGTAAGCCGCACGCACTCACTGACATAAGCGTGACGGTGACGATAATCCGAACATTGCGCGGTGGCGCGATCGAGCAACCGGCACGAGACGTTGGTCGCCATCAGCTCGCCGGTTTCCTCATCCTCGAGCTTGTGCACACAGCATTTGCCGCAGCCGTCACACAGCGCTTCCCACTGGCCGCGATCGAGCGCTTCGATCGGTGTGGTTTCCCAGAAACGCTCACTCATTTTACCCAGCGCCTTGCTTCGTCGGCGACCGCCTGTCCCGACTTCTCCTCGGGCAGCAGCGCGAGCGGCTTGCCTTGCGGATCCATCAGATAGGCAACCCGGCTGTGATCGACCATATAGCCGCCGCCGGGTGTCGCGTCTTTCTTCTCGTAATAGATCGCAAATTCCTTCGCGACGGCGTCGATCGCCTCGGCGCTGCCGGTCAGGCCCACCATGCGCGGATGGAAGGCGCCGACAAAGGCCTTGAGCACCGCGGGCGTGTCTCGCGCCGGATCGACTGACACGAAGATCGGCACGATCTTGGCGGCAAGCGCTGGATCGCTCTTCTCGAGCACTCGCAGCCCGGCGCCGATATTCTGCGCATCGGTCGGGCAGACATCGGGGCAAAAGGTATAGCCGAAATACATGATGCGATATTTGCCGGCGAAATCGCGATCTGTAACCTTGCGTCCGTTCTGATCGATCAGCGTGAAGGGGCCGCCGATCTTCGCGCCCTCGAGCGGCGCCCTGGCCGGCGCCGCCGGGCCCGAACAGGCAGTAAGGGGGAGCACAGCCCAGAGCATCAGGGAGAGGGCGTGGATCGGATGCCGGCGGCGCGCGCGGGTTTCGTTCATGGCGTGGCCAGCCATGATCTGTTACGCTCCGCCACGCAAGGTCGCCCCGAAGGCCAATCGAACCAGGGATCAGTCGCACGATGTTCGCACGTATAATCGGCACCGCGCTCGCGGCGGCGCTGCTCGGTATTGTCGCCCCCGCCTCGGCACAGATCGGCGGATCGGACAGCTACAAATTTCTCCAGGCCGTTCGCGACGCCAAGGGCGACGATGTGATGAAGTTCCTGAACCAGCCGGGCACGACCATCATCAACACGCGGGATTATTCGACTGGCGAGACCGCGCTCCACATCGTCGTCAAGCGCGGCGACACAACCTATCTGAACTTTCTGCTCGCCAAGGGCGCCGACCCCAATATCAAGGACAACAAGGGCACCACGCCGCTGTTGCTCGCCGCGACGACCGGTGAGGCCGAGATGATCCAGCTGCTGGTAGCCAAGGGCGCGAATGTGAATCTGGGCAATTCAAGCGGCGAAACGCCACTGATCCGCGCCGTGCAGAACCGCGATCTGGCGACGGCTCGCATGTTGTTGACGGCTGGGGCCGACCCCGACCAGCCCGATCTGCTCGCCGGCAAGTCAGCTCGCGACTATGCAACTGACGATACGCGATCGCCAGCAATGGCGAAGCTGATGGCTGACACGCCGAAAAAGCAACGCCGGGCAGTCTCCGGACCGAGATTTTAGGCCCCAGCCTAGATCAGCGCCCCGGCATCGGGATCGATAAGACCGATCAGCCGCCGGCCGGCACGACGTGCAAAGGCAAGAGTGTTGCGCTTGCGTGTGGCTGTTGAGAGCGGCTCGGTATGCGCTTCGCGGACGATCGCCGCATCATAGCGATCAGCGATGATCACCCCGGTGCGGTCCGGCAGAAATGCCTCGCCATCGAGCGGCCGGGCATCGAAACCGGCCGGAATCGCCCAGTAGAAGCGGTCGCAACAGCCCAGATAATCAGTCCATTTCGCGTCGCCAAGCAGATCGGCACGGGAAACCTTGATCTCGATGATGACGATATTGCCGCGCGAATCGATCGCCATCAGATCGGCGCGGCGGCCGCCGTCGAGCGGGACCTCAGCCATGGCGATTAGATCGTGCCGGAGCAGCATCCGGACAGTGCCGCGCACGACATCAAGCGCACAGAGCGCCGACTCCGGCGCTTCCAGGCACGAATCGGGGGGCAGACACGAATCGGGGGGACGCTGCAGCATCCCCCGGTTTAGAACATTTCACGAACAGGTCAAATAGCGACCCCGTCGTTCAACGGTAGAAGATGTGATTTCCGATCGACGCGACCTTCTGCATCCGCCAGCCCGGCGAAACACGGCGGGCGTGGAAATACATCGCGTCACCAGCGGGGTTGTCCCACGCATCGGCCATCGCAACGCGCGCCACTGCAATAGCGGTGCGATAGGCGCGGCTGTTCGCGATCGTCGGGATATGGCCGCCGCGCACGAACGAGAACTGGCCGCGCTGAGTCACGACCGAGCAGATCGAGGCGGGGAAGCGGCCGGACTTGGTGCGGTTGATGATTACGTCGGCAACAGCAAGCTGGCCCGACAGGGGCTCACCCTTGGATTCGAAATAGACTGCGCCCGCAAGGCAGGTGAGATCGCGGTCAAGCGCTTCGCCATCATCCTGCGCAGCGACTGCGTCGGAGAGGGTTGCATATTCGGGGTTAGAATCATTGTCGCCATCGGTTTGGACGGCCGGATCCGGGGTGTCGGTCCGGGTCGTATCGGCCGGGACAGGGGTGACTACCACCGCAGGCGTTACCGCCGGTTTCGGAACCGGAAGCAGTGCCGGTACGTTTACCGACTTATCGAGTTCTAGTGCAAAGCCCGGCGTGCTGGCGCCAATCATGCCAGTAATGCTGAGGGCCATCGCCGCGATGCCTGCGGCGCGATTGAAAAACGTCATTAATACTTCGAAATATGCGGTTGGCGTGCAGACCTGATCCTATCCGTAAAAGACAGATCAGCTGGACTTCCCCCCGACTGCGTAACCTAGCCGGATCGCACCCGGCACGGCGCAACGCGCGTGACAATCCGAGCCCTTTCTTTGTGCGGCGCAGCGAAGTCAACCCTCCGACATCGTTTCTGCGGCGAATCGTTCCGCCTGCGCGATGTCCAGCTCTATTACCCATAGGTCCGGATCACGGGCACGCCGGCGTTGCCAATAATCGTAAATTTCTCTTTCATTATCAGGTGTCTGTGGGCCGACGCTAATGAGTTCGACCGCGCCCGACGGGCCGATTCCGCGCTCCCAGGCCCGGGGATTAACACCTTTTTCCAGCGCGATGACCAGGATGGCGCCGGCCTGATCATCACCCCGCGCGAGCATCGTGCCGATCCCGCCCGCGTCGTTCACGCGCCGCAACATCGCCCCGACGAGCAGTCCGCTCGGCAGGCGCCCACTCATAACCTGACGCTCATGCCGGCCGGTAGCCGGGAAGGCCCGAGAGCGGGATTCGACTGCGCATGAAGGTGCCGGTGCCGCGTGCCGCCTCCTCGCCCTCGCCATCGATCAGCCGCGCCTCGGCGACGAACACACGACGCTGGCCGCTGACCCAGCGCCCCTCGGCGATGACTGGGCCGGCTTTCAGCGGCTTGGTGAAGAGCAGGTTGAACGCCGTGGTGAGCAGGAAGCGATCGGTAACAAGGCTGTTCGCCGCATAGAAAGCGGCATCATCGAGCATCTTGAAATAGCTCGTGCCATGCGCCGCGCCGCCGGCATGGAAATAACGTTCGTCGATGGTGAAGTGGATCCGGGCAAGGCCGGGCGCCGAGATTTCGAGGGTGGATTCGAACAGCCGGTTGATCGGTGCCGCAGCATAAAGCGATTCGAGCGCACGGAAATGCGCTTCTTCGCCCTGAGCCGGGGCACCTGGGGCCGGCACGCCCTCAGGCAGCGTCACGAGCTTCGTCGGCGGTCAGCAGCGCATAGAGCGCATCGGGCGAACCGGCGCCGCGCAGCTTGTCGACAAAACCGCGTTCGCGCAGCCGCCGGGATACGCGCGCCAGCGCCCGCAAATGGGTCGCCCCGGCATCGACCGGTGACAGCAACAGGAACACGATATCCACCGACAGATCGTCAACCGCCTGGAAGTCGATCGGCTGGGCAAGCTTGGCGAACACGCCGACGACATGGTTCAGGCCGGGCAATTTGGCATGGGGCACAGCGACGCCGGCGCCGAAGCCGGTCGACCCGAGCTTCTCGCGCGCGTTCAGCCGCTCGACGATCACCGCCGCGTCAAGGCCGTAGGCAGACGCCGCTACGCTCGCAAGCTGCTGGAAAAGAGACTTTTTGTTGGCTACCGGAAGCCGTTCAAGCACGGTTTCCGGCAGCAACAGATCGCTTAAATCGGTCATCATCATCCTTGAGGAAACCCCCACCCCGGCGCGCGCATAGCGCCGAATGGGCGTGGGGGCCAGCGTCAGGCTGCCCGCTGCGGCTCGACCCAGCCGATCGTCCCGTCTCCCCGGCGATAAACCATATTATACGCGCCCGATCCGACATTGCGGAACAGAAGCGCGTTGGTGTGGCGCAGATCGAGCATCATCACCGCATCGGAGACGGTGGCATCGGGCACATCGACTCGCGTCTCGGCGATGACCGGCGGGAAATCCTCGGCAAACTCGTCATCGGTTTCGCGGAATACGGTGTAGCCAGCATCATCATAGGCGCCGTTCTCGACCGGGGCGCTGACCTGCCCGGCGTTGCGATCCTTCAAGCGGCGCATATAGCGGCGGAGCTGTTTTTCGAACTTGTCGGCGACACCGTCGAACGCGCCATGCGCGTCCATGCCGTCATTGCTGCCCTTGAGCACCACGCCCTGCATGACGTGCGCGACGATATCGCAGGTAAAGCCATTATCATGGGGGCCCTTGCCAAAGGTGACATGGGCCGAGATCGCGCGTGCAAAAAATTTGTTGGCAATCGCTTGAAGCCGAGTCTCAACATGGGTTTTCAAGGCGTCGCCGGTAGCGACCTGGTGGCCCGAAATCCGAATGTCCATGAGCAGTCTCCTTCAAAAAGGGAGCGAACCAGCTAGGCCCGCCCCGGCACCAACGTCAACCAGGCGACTCGCTCGCCCAAAGTGGATTGACCACCTTCTTCATAAACGCAGCGTGGCGCGCGAGTTCCTCCTCGCTTGCGGTGAAAATACGCGGCGGCCGGATGGTTGCCGGCGGCGCGGCAGGCGAGAAGCTTGTTTGCACCTCGATCGCCTCGGACACGAGGCCGAGCCCGATCTGGCGGCCGCCGGTCAGCTCGACATAGACCTGAGCAAGCAGTTGCGCGTCGAGCAGGGCGCCGTGAAGCGTGCGATGGCTGCGGTCGATGCCATAGCGGCTGCAGAGCGCATCGAGGCTATGCTTGGCGCCGGGGTGACGCGTGCGCGCAAGGACGATCGTATCGACCATCCGATCGAGGCTGATCGGCTGGCGGCCGCACCGGCCGAGCTCGCCATTGATGAAGCCGAAATCGAAGCTGGCATTGTGGGCAACCAGCGGACTGTCGCCGAGGAATGCGAGCAGGTCATCCACGCCGTGCCCGAACAGCGGCTTGTCCGACAGGAAAGCGTCGCTCAGCCCGTGAACCGCAAAGGCGCCGGGGGGCATGCTGCGCTCGGGATGGAAATAGGCGTGGAAGGTGCGGCCGGTCTCGACCCGGTTGATCATCTCGACGCACCCGATTTCCACCATCCGGTCGCCATCGGCGAAGCTGAATCCTGTGGTCTCGGTATCGAAGACGATTTCGCGCATGACCCTCTATATCGGGATTAGGATGCGGTGAGACAAGCCAGGATTGCAGCGACTGCGGCACGGGTTTCGGCGATGCTGCCCCCCGTCGGTATGACGAAATCGGCGCGGGCGCGCTTTTCGGCATCGGGCATTTGCCGCGCGAGGATCGCGTCGAGCCGCGCCTCGGTCATCCCAGGCCGCGCCAGCACGCGGGCGCGCTGGATGTCGGCGGGGGCGGAGACGACCGCAACCTTGTCGACCCGGCTTTCGCCGCCGGTTTCGAACAGCAACGGCACATCGAACACGATCAGGGGCGCTTGGCCGTGTGCGGCCAGAAACGCAGCCCGCTCTTCGCCGACAGCCGGATGGACCAAAGCCTCGAGCTGCTTTAGCGCGCGCGGATCGGAAAGCACCGCCTCGCCAAGCAAGGTCCGGTCGACACCCTTCGGCCCAGTCGTATCGGGAAACATCGCCTCGATCGCCGCGACCAGCCGGCCACCTTCGCCCTGGAGGCGGTGGACCGCCGCATCGGCATCGAACACCGGTACGCCGAGCGCCTCGAACATGCCGGCAACGGTCGATTTGCCCATGCCGATCGAGCCGGTCAGGCCCAAAGTAATCATGATGTCAGCAGCGCGCGCAGCTCGTCGTCGCGATCGCGGGGCGGCTCGGCGCCGAACAACAGCTCGAAGGCGAGCGCGCCCTGGCCGATCAGCATCTCGAGACCATCGACCGTCTCCAGGTCTCGGTCGCGCGCCGCCTTCAACAGCGGGGTTTCGAGCGGAGCATAGACGATATCATAGACGATGGCGTCTTCAGGGAGCGGCGACAGGTCGAGCTCGAGTGGTGGCTGCCCGGCCATCCCAAGCGCGCTGGTGTTGACCAGCAAGGCAGCGGCCGGGATCGGCGACCCGAGCGGCAAGGCCTTGCCCTTCAGCCCGAAGGACGAGAGCAAAGCCGCCGCCTTCAGCACATTACGGTTGAGGATGATGACCTCACGGACGCCAACCCGCGACAAAGCGAACAGGATCGCCCGGGCAGCACCGCCGGCGCCAATCACCACCACCGTCGCGCCTTCGAGCGGCACATCAGCGATCGGCGCGTAAAAGCCGCCGGCATCGGTATTGGTGCCGATGATCGCGCCATCCTCAGCCCGGAGCGCCAGGTTGATCGCCCCGATCGTCGCGCGGACGCCGCCACGATCCTCGACAAGATCGAGCGCCGCCTGTTTGTGTGGAATGGTGATGTTGCAGCCGCGCCAGGCCGGATCGTCGCGCCGCGCCGCGAAATAGGCGGGCAATGCTTCGGGCGCGACATGATGCGCGCGATATTCGGCATCGAGGCCAAGCGCGTCGATCCAGAAGCCATGGATCAGCGGCGATTTCGAATGCTTGATCGGGTCGCCGATCACCTCGGCATAAAGTGACGTCATGACAGCAAAACCCCCCGGACCCGCAGATAATCGAGCACCGGCAGCAAAGGCAGGCCGAGCACGGTGAACTGGCTGCCCTCGATCCGGGTGAAGAGCTGCGCCCCCGGCCCTTCGATTCGATAGCAGCCGACACAGCCCGAAATCTCGGGCCATTCGAGATCGAGATACTGCTCGATAAAGGCGTCGGAGAGCGGGCGGACATGCATTTTCGCACGATCGACCACGCGCCAGACCGGCCTGCCACCCACCGCCATCACCGCCGCGCTGATCAATTCATGGCGCTTGCCCGACAGGCGGCGAAGATGCGCGGCTGCCTCGGCGCGGTCGGCCGGCTTGTCGAGCATCGAGCCATCCTCCAGCGCGACGATCGAATCACTGCCGAGCACCAGCGCCTCGGGATCGCGGTGTGAGACGCGCAGCGCCTTGAGTTCGGCAAGCGCATCAGCGAGATCGCGCGGTGCGACGCCGTCGGCCCGGAGCGCCAGCTTGGCCGAATCCTCATCGACGCTGGCTGATACCGCCTCGAACGATACGCCGGCAGCGGTCAGCATTGCGCGCCGCGATGCGCTTTTGGACGCAAGCACCAGTCTCATTCGCCGCTTGATCCCTCGCCGTCGCGTTCGCCCATCAGCGCGACAATCGCCGCGGCGGTTTCCTCGATCGAACGGCGGGTGACGTCGATCACCGGCCAGTCATTGTCAGCGAACATCCGGCGCGCATAGGCGACTTCGCGCGTCACCGCCTCCTGATCGACATAAGCGGTCTCGGGCGTCTGGTTGAGCGAGAGTAGGCGGTTGCGCCGCACCTGGATCAACCGGTCGGCACTGGTGGTCAGCCCAACGACCAGCGGATGCACCAGCGTAAAGAGCTCGGGCGGCGGCGGGCTTTCGACGACGATCGGGATATTGGCTGTCTTGTAGCCGCGATTGGCGAGATAGATCGATGTCGGCGTCTTCGAAGAGCGCGACACGCCGGCCAGGACGATATCGGCCTCTTCCCAATCCTCCCAGCCAATCCCGTCATCATGCGCCATGGTGAACTGGATCGCGTCGACCCGCGCGAAATAGGCTGCGTCGAGCACATGCTGGCGACCGGGACGCGCCTTGGCCTGCTGGCCGAGCAGGCCGGAAAGCGCCCCCGTTACCGGATCGAGCGGCGCCACCGCCGGCAGGCCAAGCGCGCGGCACCGCGTCTCCAGCGTCCGCCGCGTCGCGCTATTTACGAGCGTGAACAGCACAAGCCCTGGATTCTGCGCGATTTCCTGCAGGATGCGTTCGAGATGCGCCTCAGTGCGGACCATCGGCCAGAAATGGCGGATCGTCTCCACATCGTCATATTGGGCAAGCGCTGCCTTGGCGATATTCTCGAGCGTCTCGCCGGTCGAATCGGACAGGAGATGGAGGTGAAGCCGCATTAGCGCTTGTTCTGGTTCAGCGAAGCTGAACCAGTGCGGTGCCGGCCCGCTCCCCCACCCGGCCTCCCACAGCGTATCCTGAATGGGAGGCCGGGTGG